>Ga0115000_10001088_pt1 | contig 24663 bp, 18 predicted proteins | sample ArcticOcean_MG_C_6_FD_89690 | JGI IMG/M metagenome (GOLD analysis project Ga0115000, IMG submission 89690) | Marine microbial communities from western Arctic Ocean - ArcticOcean_MG_CB8_128 | ecosystem: Environmental > Aquatic > Marine > Oceanic | place: Arctic Ocean: Canada Basin | collected... | reverse complement strand
TAGGTTGAATGAAGCTGTTAAAAATAATTTAATATTAAATATTTCAGATATCTCTCATATCGCTCCATTAATTGATTTTCATGAAGAAACAAATACTATACCTAGAATCCATATTAAAGTAGATACAGGAATGACTAGACTAGGTTTTAGTATCGATTCATTTAATGATCTTATAGAATTATTAATTAAACATTCTGAAATAAAATGCGAAGGAATTTATTCGCATTTTGCAACAGCTGATGAAGGAGATTTTTCATATGCTGTTGATCAAGAAGAAAAGTTCAAACGGATATTGGATTTAACTCAAAAATTAGATTATCCAATTAAAAATATTCACTTTTCAAATAGTGGCGCTACACTAAATATAGAACAAGATTATTGCAATATAACTAGAGTTGGCATGCTCCTTTATGGAGCGTTACCTAGTAATGAACTTGAAAAAATATTACCTGTTAAACCAGTATTGAATTTCAAAGCACCAATTGTAAGTATAAGGTCAGTGCCAAAAAATACATTTGTAAGCTATGGGTGTGCTTACAAGACTACTTCGAAAACTAATATTGTTGTTGTCCAATGTGGATTTGCAGATGGTTTTCCAAGGAGTTGGTTTGAGGATGGATATATATGTTATAATGGTAATAAATATAATATTGCAGGCCGAATTTGTATGGATCAATTTATGGTAGATTTTGGTAATGTTATTCCAAAAATAGATGATAATGTTCTAATGATAGGTAAAGATGGAAGTGATGAGATTCGTTTTGAAACAATTGCAAGCGCATTAAAAACTACACCATATGTACTTGCAACAGCAATTGGTGGTAGAACACAAAGAATTTATAAGGGATAATTCTACTAAATTATATTAGAATTTTATGTTGATGAAACAAAAAAACTTTAACGGGCGTATCTTTTTAAAAGCATTTATTTGTTTTTCTGCATTATTTGCCCAACAATTCAAACATAGCATTGTTATGCCTGTTCCAGACCTTTCATTTCATCCTTCTATCTTTTATGGATTAGATGTTTTAGAGCAGATGGATTTCAAACCTCTTTATGGAAAAACTATAGGTGTTTTTACGAATCAAACTGCAGTTAATCGTAAGGGGCAACATTTACTTGATTTAATGAAGATACATCCTAAAATAGATGTTAAAATTATTTTTACTCCACAATATGGATTATTTGCTGAGCAAAATAATCAATTTAAATTACAAGGTGATCAAAAATATGATCCAATTTACAATGCCCGCATTGTTGAAGTCTTTGGTCGAAACATAAAACCTCCGGAATGGGCTATGAGAGGTCTTGATCTAATCTTAATTGACATTCAAGATACAGGCGTACGTTTTTCTACCTACATAGCTACAATGACAAAAATTTTAGAAGTTGCGAGTGAATTTAGTACTCCTGTAATAATATTAGATAGGCCAAATCCTTTAAGAGGTGATAGAGTAGATGGACCAGTTGTTCGTCCTCAATTTCAATCATTTGAAGGTTATCATATCGTACCAATTCGTCATGGGATGACAATAGGTGAAATGGCGGTTATGGCAAATGAAATGGGATGGATAAAAAATCTAAAAAGAACAAATCTTACAATAATACCTATGGCAAATTGGAAACGATCTTACTGGCTTGATAAATCTGAACATCCCTGGATTAATCCACAACCTCAAATAAAGTCTATTAGAACAAACTTAGCATATGTTGGATTTGGTTTGATAGAAGGTTCGAATTTAAATGATGGTCGTGGAACTGATCGACCTTATTTGCGAATAGGAGCACCTTGGCTGTCTGGGTTTCATTTATATGAAAAAATTATTCAATTAAAATTACCTGGAGTTGAATTTCGTGTAGTCGAATATGTGCCGAGAAAAAAACTAGAAGATAAAGTGATACCTTTACATGTTAATAAAGTTTGTAGTGGTATAGATATTTTCATTACAGATCCAGATCGATTTGATCCCATAGCAACTGCTACAGCAATTATGGTTCTCGCTCAACAACTTTATCCTCGACAATTTAAATGGGATGAACTAAACCGTATAGATATGCTATATGGCCATAGTCAATTACGTATTTTTGCTGCGCAAGGAAAACCCGCAAACTATCTTCCACCTTTATGGCTTAAGGATGTATTGAAATTCAATGAATTTCGTCAGCAGTTTTTAATTTATAAATGAAGATTAAAGTTTTTTTCTTATTTACTTATTTTTCATCTTTGGTTTTTAGTCAAACACATTTTACCATTCCCCAAAATGTTTGGCGTGTATCGTATAATAAAAATATTTCTGCAGGTAAATGGATTGGGTATGATGGCGAAGAAGGCTTGAAAGATTTAAAATACAAATTTAATGATATTGATTATTCTATTAATCAATATTGGAAACATACAGTTAATATAAATGAATATAAGTTAGAATATGGCTTCTCAGATGAGTCAACTTTTATTTTAAATATTCCAATAGTTCAAGAATTTAACCAAAATCATATATGGTCGATATCATCTGACTCCAATACTCTAATTATAGAAAATCTAATGCAATATTATTTTCCAAAAAATAAATCTAATGCAGGTTTAGGGAATGTTACTATTGGAATGAAAACATTATTTATTGGAAACCCTGTATGGCGAGGTGGAAAAAATAAATATTCAATCTATGGTGGTTTAGAGGCAACATTTCCTTTTGGACAAAGTTTGAGAAAATACTACCCTAAAGATGTTGATGATAATGGAATCCCAAATCAGTTTAAGGAATTACCTATTAGTAATGGACTTACAGAATGGAGAGGTAACCTTTTTGGTGAATTTTACCGAAGAATTAAAGGTAGGCTTATTAATATTAATTGGTTATTTAGTTTATCTTCTTTTAATAGAGAGATTATTAATCCATCTTACTCATTTCTATGGATTGAAGAAACTGGAATGGACTCAATTTCTAAAGCTATTGGGAATTCTGTTCTATTTGAGCAAGGAAAACAAATTTATTTATCAATTCAAGGTCAATTAGAGTTGTTACCCAACCGTATATTTTTTTCTTCTGGTATGGATTGGATGTTGTCTGGTCGAGATCAATATTTTTCTAATAGTAAAGAATGGAATTCTTGGATGAGTTCAAATAATAACTATGATACTAAAAAAGGATTATCAACTCAATTTATTAGATTGAATTTTCTTAACATGGATCCATTCAATCAAGTTGGTCCAATTCCATTTGAATTAGAGTTAGGTGCTAGTTGGTATGTATCATATTTAACTTATCATACTTATGGTTACACTTCTTCATGGATAAAAATCAGTTCTTACTTTCAAGCATGGTAAAAAACTATATTCTATCATTACTTGATTACTTAAATGATTAATTCAAAAAAATCCATATTTGCTTGGTCTTTATACGATTGGGCAAACAGTGCGTTTTCAACAACAGTTATGGCTGGTTTCTTTCCTCTATTCTTTAAAGAGTATTGGTCAACTACAGACAGTGTAACTTTAAGTACATGGTACTTAGGACTCGCAAATTCTGGAGCTTCTATTATTGTTGCAGCACTTGCACCATTTCTTGGTGCTATAGCTGATCGTGGTTCTGCAAAAAAGAAGTTTCTAATGTTATTTGCATTCTTAGGTATTATTGGTACGGGATCTTTATGGATGGTGAATCAAGGTCAATGGCAATTAGCTGTACTGTTTTATATCATTGCATCTATTGGGCATATGTCGAGTAATATTTTTTATGATTCATTACTTCCAAGTATTGCTTCAAAAGAGAAAATAGATTACACTTCTTCTTTAGGTTTTGCTTTTGGTTATATAGGTGGAGGTTTGCTTTTTTTAGTTAACGTCTTAATGTATTTAAAACCTTCAATGTTTGGAATTATTGATGCTGCTACCGCTATAAGACTCTCATTTATCACTGTCGCTATTTGGTGGGGTGTTTTTTCTATACCTATAATGATTTTTGTGAAAGAGCCTATTAATTATTCACCAATAAGTATTACTAAAGCTATTTCTGCTGGTTGGTTTCAACTTTTAAAAACAATTAAAGAGATAAGACATTTAAAAGTTGTTGCAACCTTTCTACTCGCATACTGGCTATATATTGATGGTGTTGATACAATAATTAGGATGGCTGTTGACTATGGTACAAGTATTGGTTTTACGGCTAGTTCATTAATAACAGCTTTGCTTTTAGTCCAGTTTATTGCATTTCCTGCAACTTTAGTATTTAATTGGTACTCATCAAAAATTGGTATAAAAAATGCTATTTATACTGCAATTATAGGTTACTCAACAATTACTATTTGTGCTGCACTAGTTAAAGAAGAATGGCATTTTTATATAATTGCTGTAATGATTGCTTGTTTTCAGGGAGGTATTCAAGCTTTAAGTAGATCAATGTACGCTCGTATAATTCCAATTGAAAAAGCTGCACAATTTTACGGGTTTTATAATATGTTAGGTAAATTTGCTGCAATTATAGGTCCACCTTTAATGGGTTATGTGGGCTTAGTAACTGGCAATCCAAGAATAGGTATTTTATCGATTGTTATACTTTTCATTTCAGGCGGATTAATTCTTAGAAAAGTTGACTTGGATGAAGGTGAAAAAATTGCAAAAGCATATTTATCAAAAGAATAAAAATTTGCAATTAAGAACCTAATTATATATTTATTAATAGAGGAATTATTACTATGGAAACTATTTCAGCAAAATATTCTCAGTTTGTTATGCCTGATCATATAAATGTTGTCAGTACATTATTTGGAGGACAAATGATAGCATGGGTAGATTTAGCAGCTGCAAAAGTAGCACATAGATTTTTAAAAGGGACTGATGTTGATGGAGCTGTAACAAGAACAATAGATAAAGTAGAATTTAAAGAACCAGTTTATTTAGGTGATTGGGTCAATTTTTTAGCAACAATTATATCTGTTGGAAAGACTTCATTTACAATTCAAGTAGATGCTTATGCTGAAGGAAGACATTCAGATTCACGTTTGGCTTGTGTTGCAACTTTAGTTATGGTAGCTGTAAAAAAAGATGAAGCTGGAAATTATAAAAAGATTGCCCATGGCAAGACAAACTAATTATTATAAATATTATGTTCTATTTTTCATTCTAACGTTAGGTTTAGCTCAAAATGATACATTAAATGTTGAAACTTTTGAAATTAGCAAATCTCAAGAAGCTGAAATAGTCACTATATCTGCAATAATAAATATAATTGATACGGCTCCTACAGCATATCGTTTTAGTATCTATGAAAGAAGTCATTCAGCAGAACCATTTATTCAAAAATTATTTTTTCCTGGCGAACCAATTCAAATTGTACTCCCCATAAATATATTGAGTCCAGACTCACTAGGCAATATTGCTAAGTTGGAACCATTGGGTGGTAAATATTCAATTCAATATCGAATGTTTAATAAAGTTAAAAATGAGATTATTTTAACCCAATTCGAAGTATTAAAACCTGCAGATATAATAAAATTAACCATTTTGGATAAGGACTCTGGTAAGCCAATTCCAAATTGTAAAATAGAAGCTTTTCAAAATGGAATCCTTCTCTCTTATTCAAATTCAGATAGCCTTGGGTACAGTAGATTAAGAGTTCCACTAAAACGTGATATAGATTATCCTATTATAATTTCTATTAATACTGAGGGCAAATTTCAACTATATAAAAGAGGAGTTAATATTATAGAAGGTACATCTGAAAAAATTATTGAATTATCTTCTCTAAAATTAGATAAAGGTGAAGCCATTTATAATGTAATGCAAGATCTTGTTCCCTTTAGAGTAGGTCCAGAGAATGGATCGTCCGTATTATTTTTACTAAACTTAGGTGACCAAGTTGTAGTTTCTAAAGTTGCAGGTGATAGACTTTTTGGAAGAGTAAAAGTATTTTTAGAAATGCAAGAAAAGTATAAAAATGTAAATGGTTGGATATTGCATAAGCATGTTACTATTAAAGATATATAACTAAATTTAATCTGTAAATATTATTTTAATCTGGAGGAGTTTTGGAATCTAAAGTTTTTAAGCCATCAAGTAATTTTTCATCTAAGGCACATGTTAAAACCATAGATGAGTACCATCAAAAATATAATAATTCTATCGAACACAGAGATGAATTTTGGGCAACTAAAGCCGAACGCATTTCATGGTCAAAAAAATGGGACTCTGTTAGTGATTTTGATTTTATTAGTGCAAAAATTAATTGGTTCCAAGGAGGTAAGCTAAATGTTAGTTATAATTGTTTAGATCGTCATGTTGAATCAGGGTTAGGAGATAAAATAGCATTAATTTGGGAGGGCAATAATCCTGAAGATAATAAAAGCTATACTTATTCTGAATTATTAATTGAAGTTCAAAAATTTTCCAATGTATTAAAAAAATTAGGTGTTGAAAAAGGAGATCGAGTTTGTATCTATATGCAAATGGTTCCTCAACTTGCTATAGCAATGCTATCATGCGCTAGAATTGGCGCTGTTCATTCTATTGTTTTTGGTGCATTTAGTCCAGATTCTTTACGTGACCGCATAAATGATTCTTCTTGTAAAATTTTAGTCACACAAGATACTGGAGTACGTGGAAATAAATTAAATATTCCAATGAAAGCAAACGCAGATATAGCAGTAAATCAAACACCTTCAATTAAGAAGGTTATTGTTGTGCGTCGAACAGATGAAATAATAAATATGTCTGTAGGAAGAGATGTTTGGTGGGAAGATGAAATGAAGAAAGTTGATAATCTTTGTGATCCAGTTGAAATGGGTTCAGAAGATCCACTATTTATTCTCTATACATCTGGTTCTACAGGTAAGCCAAAAGGAATTTTACATACAACTGGTGGGTACTTAGTTTATGCCAACTATACGTTCAAGCAAATTTTTGATCATAAAAAAGAAGATATCTATTGGTGTACGGCAGATATAGGTTGGATTACTGGACACTCATACATTATTTATGGACCTCTTTCAAACTCTGCAACTTCAATAATGTTTGAAGGTGTACCGAACTACCCTGATTTTGGTAGATTTTGGGATGTTGTTGATAAACATAAAGTTACTTTATTTTATACGGCTCCTACAGCTTTGCGAGCACTTATGAAAGAAGGTAATAAATGGGTAGAGACTCATGACTTATCATCACTAAGACTCTTAGGCTCTGTAGGTGAACCAATCAAAGAACCTGAATGGCTTTGGTACTATAATATTGTAGGTAAAAAATCTTCACCAATTGTTGATACCTGGTGGCAAACAGAAACTGGAGGAATTATGATATCACCTCTTCCAGGTGCGATTGAGACAAAACCTGGTTCAGCAACATTTCCATTTTTTGGAATTGAACCGGCCTTATTATCTGAGTCAGGTGAGGAGATTAAAGGAAATAATGTTTCAGGGTTATTAGCAATTAAATCATCATGGCCAGGTCAAATGAGATCTATTTATGGAGACCATGAGCGCTTTATTAAAACTTATTTTTCTCAATTTCCAGGGTATTATTATACAGGAGATGGAGCGCGAAGAGATGAAGATGGTTATTATTGGATAACAGGTAGGGTTGATGATGTATTAAATATTTCAGGTCACAGAATAGGTACAGCAGAAGTTGAAGGTGCTATTGGAAAATCTAAAGGAGTAGCTGAAGCTGCAGTTGTTGGGTTTCCACACGAAATTAAAGGTCAAGGTATTTATGCATTTGTTACACTAATGACAGGTGTTGATGTTACTATATCTATTGAAGATGATATTCGTAAATCAGTCATTAAAGAAATTGGACCTCATGCAAAGCCTGATAAAATACAATATACGCCAGCCTTACCAAAAACAAGATCTGGCAAAATCATGCGTAGAATATTAAGAAAAATTGCTGAAGGTGATATTAGTAATTTAGGAGATACTTCAACTTTAGCTGATCCAAATGTAGTTGATAGCTTAGTAAAAGATGCTTTATAATTAACTAGACCCAATTATCATTTTTAGAAGTTAGTTCACTAGATCGGTTCCCAGTATTAATTATACCTTTTGGTTCAATAAGCATAATATGACATTCATCTTTTGCATATGGTTTATGTTCAACACCTTTAGGTACAATGTATAATTCACCTTTGCTTAGCTTAACTTTTTCATTTTTAAATTCAATAATTAACTCTCCATTTAAAACAATGAATGTTTCATCTGTCTCTTTATGAGAATGCCAAATAAATTGGCCTTTTACCTTGGCTAGTTTAAATTGATAGTTATTCATTTCACCGATAACCTTTGGTGACCAGTAATCTGAAAATTTATTTAACTTGTCATTTATATTTATAGCTTTTAGCATGATTATTTATCTTTAGTTGCTGAAGTAGTAAATGGTACTGGGTTTTGCATTGCCCAAATTGCGGGACATCGTTCATCCGTAAGTTTTTTAATTTTTTGAATATCTTCATTTGAGGCATTACTCTTTACAAAAACTTCAAAATTAAAACCTTTCATTGGAGGAAAAGAGCCAACACCTAAGGCTGATCTAAAATCAACACCTAAGGTTAAATTTATTTTCATTTGTTCAATCTCTACTCCTGCCATAGCAGCTTGGGTTGCAAACGTTGAACCATAACATGACATTGCACCATAGAAACAATATGTTAAAGCTGATGGTGCTCGACCTTCTCCACCTAAAAAACTGGGAAAATCTGCCTCTAGTGTTATTTCTCCATTTGGAAACTTTACGTCTCCTGTAAATTGTACTTTATTACTATCTGTATTCCAAGATCCTTTAAAATTAAAATCTAGCTGAGCTAAGGAAGGGTCTGACTCACTTTGTTTTGCAATCTCATTAATTTGTTCTACTCTTACATTATGCATGATAATATTCTCCAATTTATAACTGTAAACATAAGTGTAAAGGAAAAACCAAACAATATTTGATAATATTGATTTTTTATTACTTTAAATGATTACTTTAATTATTCATTTATTTGAAAAGCCTTCATAGAATACTAATTTATACGATGTTAATATGTAAAATAATCTTATTTAAGGAATAAAGATGTCAAATCTTTTAAAAATCAAATATAATTCAGGTGATTGGCAAAAACATACCACTGATGCAATAGCAGTTGGTATATATAAAGATCTCAAATTATCAAGACAACTACAAGGTGTAAATAGAAAGCTCGGAAGAGGACTCTCAAATGCTTTATCTGGTAATATAATTGAAGGTAAAGTTGGTGAAGTCAAAATAGTGGTTGGTAAAAAAGGTTCAATTGCAATTGTATATGGTTTAGGCGAAAAGAATAAAATTGATTCAGAAATACTACGTCAAGCTGGTGGTGCTATTTCAAAAACGTGTATAAAAAATAAAATAGAAACTTTTTCTTTTCTTATTCCCATAGATATAAAAGATAATTATATGCATCAAGCTGCGATAGAAGGTTTAGTATTAGGTAGTTATCAGTATACTGAACTAAAAACAACTGAAATAAATCATTTCAAAACTAAAAGCGCAACAATTTATGGCATAAGTAAAAATATTGTTAATAAAGCCAATAAAGTTGCTCAAGGTGTATGTTTTGCTAGAGATTTAGATAATCGACCAGGAAATATAGCTACTCCATCTCATCTAGCAGCTAATGCAATAGAAATAGGGAAAAAGAGTAATATAAAAGTTACTATTTTTGAGAGAGATAAGTTTACTAAGATGGGTATGGGGGCATTAGCTGGAGTTGCTTCTGGAACAGATGTGCCACCAAAATTTATAATTATGGAGTATATGGGGGGTGCAAAAAAGCAAAGACCCAAAATACTAGTTGGTAAAGGTTTAACGTTTGATAGTGGAGGTATTTCTATTAAACCATCTTCAAAAATGGATGAAATGAAATATGATATGTGTGGTTCTGGAGTCGTATTAGGAGTTATGAAAATTATTGAAACCCTTAAACCTAAAATAAATATTATTGGGATTATTCCATCCACTGAAAATATGAGTGGTGATAAAGCTTATCGGCCAGGTGATGTTCTTACTGCATATAATGGTAAAACTATTGAAGTTTTAAATACGGATGCTGAGGGTAGACTAATTTTAGCAGATGCTTTAGCTTATGCCTCAAAACACTATAATCCAGAATATATTTTAGATTTTGCTACACTTACTGGAGCAGTGGTTGTTGCTTTAGGCCATGTAGCGACAGGAATAATGGGTACAGATAAAAAATTAATTAGTAAAATTAAAGCTTCTGCAGTTACTACAAATGAAAAAGTTTGGGAGTTTCCTCTTTGGGGAGAATATTTAGATCAAGTCAAATCTAATATAGCGGATGTTAAAAATGTAGGAGCTCCAATGCAAGCAGGAACCATTGCAGGCGGTGCATTTTTAAAATCATTTGTTAAAGATGATATACCATGGTGTCATTTTGATATTGCTGGAACGGCATGGGGTGATAAAGGACTTTCATATCAAAATAAAGGAACTGCAACGGGTGAAGTGATTCGATTAGTTGTAGATCTTTTGGGGATTTGATGGCTAATTATCCACTAAGAAGTGAAGCCATTAAATTACTTTATGAATATACAAAAACAGATAGTCTTAGACGCCACGCTCTGGGAGTAGAACAAGCAATGCGTAAGATGGCTGAAAAATACAATGGAGATCTTGATGAATGGGGATTAACAGGTCTAATGCACGATTTTGATTACGAAATGTATCCTACTATTGAAGATCACCCTTTTCGAGGTAATGAAATACTTGTAGAAAAAGGATATCCAGAATCTATTACAAATGCAATTATGGGCCATGCGACATATACTGGAGTAAAGAGAGATACAGAAATGGCTAAATCACTTTTTTCTGTAGATGAATTAACAGGGTTTATTTTTGCAGTAACATATGTAAGACCTTCTAAATCTATATTAGAAGTAAAGCCAAAGTCTGTTAAGAAAAAATTAAAACAAAAGTCATTTGCAGCTTCAGTTCTACGTGAAGATATCTTTCAGTCTATTGAAGAATTAGGAGTCGATCTTACAGAACATATTCAGTTTGTTATTGATGCCCTATCTGAAAAAGCTGAAGTTTTAGGCTTGAAAGGTAATGTGTAATAAGGATGACTACATTTATTGGTATATTTCTATTTATAATTGGGTTTCTTCTTGGGGCAGTATTTATATGGTTTATCCGTCAAAAAGAAATTGATATATCTCAATCTAATCGAGACCAGCTTAAATCAGAATTTGGCAATTTATCAAAAGAAGCACTAGATCAAAATCTAGAAACATTTTTAAAATTAGCTGAAAATAAATTTTCTGAATTAGTAAAGTCTTCAGATGGGCAATTAGATCAAAAGAAACAACTAATTGATCAATCTTTAGTTGAAATGAAAAAAAAGTTAGAAGGTTTAGATAAATCTACTAACGAATTAAAAGGACAAGTTGAATCTTCTCAAAAAGGTATTGGAGATTTAGCTGAAACAACAACTCAATTATCTAGAATATTATCTAGTTCCCAAGCTAGAGGACAATGGGGTGAAAGGATGGTTGAAGACATCCTAAGTTTCATGGGCCTAGTCGAGGGTATAAATTTTGAGAAACAAGCTCAGGCAGGTGAAGGTCGCCCAGATTTTACTTTTAGACTCCCAGATAATAAATGTATCAATATGGATGTAAAGTTTCCTTTAACTCACTATGAAAATTATTTAAGTACAGATGTTCAATCTGAGCAAGAAAAAGAGAAAAAAGAATTCATTAAAGATGTTAGGATGCATGTTAAAGCAATTGAAAAGAGATCCTATATAGATCCTGAAGGTGGCACCGTAGACTATGTATTAATGTTTATACCGAATGAAAGTATTTATGTCTTTCTTAATCAAGAAGATCGTGAATTAATTGATTTTTCACTTTCAAAAAAAGTCCTCTTATGTTCACCTATAACTCTATATGCAGTATTATCACTAATTCGCCAATCTGTTTCTAATTTTTCAATGGAACAAAAAGCAGGTGAAATGCAAGAGCTTGTAGGTATTTTTAGAAAGCAATGGGATGAATTTATTGGTCAAATGGAAAAGTTAGGTAATACTCTTGGAACAGTACAATCTCATTTTGAAAAATTAGTTTCTACTCGTAGAAATCAATTAGAAAAACCAATGGATCGTATTAAAGAGTTGCAGTTAGGACAAGACAAATCTAAAAAAGAATTAAATGATGAATAAAATTATTAAGTTTAAATACTCATTTATTTTATTATTTTACATTATTTCTTGTGTGGGCCCTCCTGAACCTGATCATGGTTTAGTTGAAAATTTACCTGCAGTTATCAATACAAATACTGCCTTTTCATATAGTTTAAGAGGAGATGATTATTCTATTGATGAATCATTTGATATTTCATTGAGTTTAACAGATGGAACCATAGGTTCTACCTTGATAGTTACTGATCATAAAAATAGTGATACTACAATTGTTTTACTTCAGGGTGACAATGGTGAAGAAATATATAAATATATAGTTACAGGCAATACGACAAGAGTGAATGCAAACTCAAGAGCTCAACCAAAGAAAGCATTAATTCAAAGTAATAGTTTTACCGGAATTCTTTCGTGGACTATTACAGAACAATAAACTAAATAATACTTTATTAAGTTTATTGATTATGTTAAAGACCAGAGTCTTATTTACATTGTCCCTGCGTCCATGATGTAACACCCGCAACAAGCGCTTTACAGCTATTAGAATATGTTGCTTCATCACAGCCACAGACTGGATCATATACTGCAATGCAGGCATTATTTGAAATCTGCGAGCTATCAATGCAACCTTCATTAATTGGACTAAGAGAATGAACTATATATCCAATTTCTTCATCAGCCATCATTTCATCAAGGTCAAAAAATATCTCCTCAGGATAGCCATATTTAGAATTGAATTTTAACGTTTTTTGAAATGGATCTTCTAATAATTTTTCATCTATAAAACTAAATAACTCATCAACAGTTTTTGCGTGCCAAAATATACTGTCAATATTAGGGTTTGAGTATGAATCTCCATTAGCATTGATAAGTGAAATATCTCCATTGTCTACACGAATATCAATATCTGGCGTAGGGATGCAATAGCAAATAATATTCAAATTCATCCTATACGATTTTAAATTATGCGACTCCCACTTTTTTTGATTTTCACTCAGTGATGTAGTAATGGTCTTCGAATCTTCACATGATAAAAAAATAAATATTAATGCAATAAGATAGAGGTATCTATTTTTCATTTTATTTTTATTTTCTCATAATCTTTAAATAAAGATAAATCTGCATCATCAACATTTAATTTATATTCTTCCCAGTTTTTTGCAAAAAAACTATTTACTCTTTTTAAAACTTTATTAGTTTCTTGTTCAGCATAATCTAAAAGGTAATCATGCGATTGATTTGGACCGGATAAGTTATTATAAAGGTAACGATTAATTGAACTTACTTTTCCACTTAATATATTTGGACTTCTAACAATTCCTTGAAGGCCTTTTTTATTTAGGATTAGCTCTTCAAGAACTTTTAAGCTATCGGTAATAATTTTACCATTCTTTTGTAGTCCTTTATGAGTTTTATTTTTTAAATCAAGTAATTTATCTACGGAAGGCACAATATTTTGTGCTTCACGAATTCTATCCATTACTTCAGTAATGGAATTAGTTATTCTCATTTGTCTATTATAAACAGGTTGAAGATTTACTAAGTTATTCTTGTTTATACCAACGCGAGGATCACTAATAACAGTTACATCTTTTGTCTCTATATTCTTACCATGACTTAATTTAACAGTATATAAACCAGGTAGCACTGAAGGTCCTCCAGGTTCCCGAGAATCAGCTTTAGTTGGTATAGGCGTATTTGGTGACCGTACACCTTTTCGTCTTAGATCCCAATAGATTCTATTAATACCAGCTTCTACATCATGATTAATAGTTCTGATAACTTGACCTTTACTATTAATCACTTCCATTTTAACTTTTTCTTTCTTTTTTGAGCTCTGTTCTTTTTGTAAGTCAGGATTAAATACAAATGTTAACATAGCTCCTCTTTGACGGTTTTTGCCAGAAAAAATTGCATTTGCTTCAAAACGGGTACCTGTGGCTTGTCTATTAATTGATAAAACTGCAGTTGGCGTCTCAAAAAAATGTAGTTTTTGATTTAGTAAGTCTTGGTTACTAGAAGCAAGTTCTCTTAACGGTCTTATGTCATCAAGTATATAAGCTGCTCTACCAAAAGTTCCAATTATTAGGTCATGCTCTCTAGGATGGATTTTTAAATCCATGGTGGATACCGTTGGAAATCCATTAGTCCATTTAGTCCAAGTTTTAGCACCATTAATTGAAATATATAGACCATACTCTGTACCGATGAATTGGAGATTAGGCTCTATAGGGTCTTGAACATAACTTAATACATGTCCCCAAATATCTTTTTCATCAGCTAAACTTTTCCAGGACTTTCCATAGTTTGTAGTATTAAAAATATAAGGCCCCCAATCATTTTGACGGTAATTATTCATAATCACTACCGCGCTACCAGGATCAAAAGGAGAAGCAACTATTTGAGGAACCCAAGCACCTTGAGGAGCACCATATATTTTATTTGATAAATTTTTCCATGTTTTACCTCTATTAGTAGTTAGTTGAATATTTCCATCATCCGTACCTACCCAAATTATATTTTTATCTAGAGGACTTGGTTCTATTGAAAGAATTGTAGTGAAATTTTCTGCTCCTGTCGCATCATATGTTAATCCACCACTTTGATGTTGTTTTTGTTTAGTAGAATCATCTGTGGTTAGATCTGGAGAAATAATTTTCCAATTATTTCCTTGATCTGAACTATAATGAACATATTGAGATCCATAATAAATTCCATCTTCGTTAAAAGGGTCTTGAGCCATTGCGGCATTCCAATTAAAACGTAGATATTCCCCTTTGGGATGAACTGGTTTAATAAGTTGCGTGTGACCAGTAATTAAATCATATCTACCAACATTACCTTGTTGACTCATAGCATATCCAAATCGAGAGTTCCCAGGGTGGGGGAGAACATCAAACCCATCCCCAAAAAATAATTCTTCCCAATATGAATTACGAATACCACCAGCACGCCAAACGTATGCTGGTCCACGCCAGGAACCGTTATCCTGCATACCTCCATAAACATTATATGGCCAATCCATATCATAGTTAATATGATAAAATTGAGCTACTGGTAGGTTTTCAACAAATCTCCATGTTTTTCCTCTATCATATGAAATGTTTAATCCACCATCATTTCCTTCAATTATAAAGTTTGGATTTGTTGGATGACCCCAAAAAGCATGGTGATCTGGGTGCACGCCATTAGCACCGTAAGCTGTCATTAATGATTCAAAAGATTTACCGCCATCATTTGAGACTGTAACGTAAGTATGAAGATTGTATATTCTATTCTCATTAACTGGATCAATATAAATTTCTGCATAATAAAAAGGTCTACCACCAATGTTTTTATCAGAAACTTTTTTCCATTTAAAACCACCATCAACTGATTTAAATAAGGCATTTTTTTTTGATTCAATTAAAGCATAAATAAGTTTTGGATTACTAGGTGCAATAGCAAGGCCCATTCTTCCAAGGTCACCTTTGGGAAGACCATCTTTATCTGTTCTTTTTTCCCAAGTTTCTCCACCATCAAATGTTATATGCATACCTGAGCTTTTCCCACCAGATTTAAAGAACCATGGCCAGCGACGAAATTCCCACATATTTGCAATTAGTTTATCTGGATTTCTTGGGTCCATAATTAATTCCCCAATACCAGTTTTTTTATCTATATAAAGTACTTTTTTCCATGAATTACCACCATCTGTTGTCTTATAAACTCCGCGATGTTCACTTTCACCCCAAGCAGCTCCTTGAGCTCCAATATATACTTCATCACTATTTTTTGGATTAATAAGTACACGATGAATATTACGTGTTTCTCCTAATCCCTTAAATGACCAAGTGTTGCCACCGTCAATGCTTTTATAAACACCAAAACCAGCTGATTGACTATTTCTAGGATTCCCTTCACCTGTCCCGACCCATATTACATCAGGATTACTTGGGTCAACCGCAACATCGCCAATAGATGCAGCTTTTTGATCATCAAAGATTGGTTCCCATTTAACTCCGCCACTTTCAGACTTCCAAAGTCCTCCAGAAGCAGTTCCTACATAAATAATATCTGTATTAGATAAAACAACATCTATTGAAGTTACTCTACCGCTCATACCACCAGGTCCAATAGCTCTTGCTTTCATTGCTTTTAGTTTTTTCATATCTAAATCATCTGCAATCAATGTTGAAGCAAGAATTAACAGTAAGAGTATAAACTTCTTTTTCATTCTTTTAATCCTTATCTAATTAGAAATATTTATTGATATATCTTCAAAAGTACATCCGAATTCTGACCCAATAGGTGATCCTGGAGGAGCAGCAGGCACTTTTATGGGATCAAACTTATTTGGTTCATCTAAAAAAACATTTATCTTTCTATGAAGCATACTTAGATGAGCTTTGTCACGTGAAGTTTTACCGCGTGAACGTTTTAATTGTTCATTTAATAAAGTAACTGATTGCATTGCAATAGAATTAACACCGGGTGAAGCTTCTTTATTAATAGAAAGAGTCATCAAATGATCCAAGACTATGAAGTCAATATTACGTTTTACCTCCCCAGCTAATCCTTTAGGAGAGGAACGATTTATTGTGCCCTGAACTATTTTTTTTAACACTTTATCTAGTCCAGGTTGATTATTGTCTCGAGCATGATACTCTACTAAACGTGTAGCCCTAGCAGGATGGAAAAGGACTCTAGATGTTAACTTTGCTGCAGTCTCAGCAAGACTCACACCATCAAAAGTAACACTAGTTCTAGAATTGAAAGATTCTCTTGTACGTCCTCTTCCGGCAGCTCTAGGAGGTATGAGTTTTAATAAGTCTTCTCTAAGTGTTAGAGCTTCAGGTTGCAATGTTTTAATCAGTTCATCTAGTGCATCCATTTGAAATTTAGGTTCAATAAATTTAGTAATTAATTGACCATCTCCTCTTAATGCATAAGAAAAATTCAGACCACCAACTACTTTTGAAGCACCTTCGATTTGGTAACGATGTAGTAAATATATTGGTACTAGGACATCTTCAATATCACTATAAGGTTGACCATTTCTTATATTATTTTCACCAAAATTTTCTAAAGCTACTCTTCTAACATTCATTAAGTTATTTAATTCTGAAACTGGATTTTTTCCGTTATCCCATAAATGAGCAGTTGGATGCGCAGAGCCTAAAGGACGTGCATCTTGATCTGTAATAAATGTATATCCTCGCCTGATTCCATCTTGAATTATTTTTTCAAGTGCTATTTTTTCATTAGTCCCTTTAGGGAAATCCTGATAACCAAATCTTATAGTGACTTTATCCCACTCTCCAATACCATCATCATATGCATTTTTCCATTCAATATTGTCATTATTATCAAGTGAAATTTTAGGATGTGGATAATCCATGACAGAAGCACGATCATTGGCACTGGAAATAAAATTATGAGATAATCCAATGGTATGTCCAATTTCGTGTGCTACTAGTTGCATAACTCTAGAAAGAGCTAATTCACGCATATGATTTGGAATTTTATCTCCATTTTTATAAGGTGCAAGTAAACCTGTGGCAATTAAATAATCTTGTCTTAATCTTAATGAACCTAATGAAACATTGCCTTTGATAATCTCTCCAGTTCTTGGATCATCTACAGAACTTCCATACGACCAACCTCTTGTAGCACGATGTACCCAATGAATCATATTATAACGAGCATCCATAGGATGTGCACCATCTGGAAGTATTTTAACCTGAAATGCATCCTTATAACCAGCAGCTTCAAAAGCTTGATTCCACCAAAGACCACTTTCTAGCATAGCAGTTTTCACTGGTTCTGGGACACCTGGATCAACATAGTAAATAATAGGTTCTTTAGCTTCACTTTTTCTTGAGCGAGGATTCTTTTTCTCTAAACGATGTCGCCTAATATATTTTATATAAATTGATTCATCTAATGGTACAGCATAATCTTGAAATGAAATAGCTCCATAACCTGCTCTTGGATCATGCTCTCGTGGTTTATAGTTACTATCTGGCAATTCTAAGAAAGAATGATGAATTCTCATTGTAATTGCATTTGGAGTAGGCGTTACTTGCCTTACAAAGCTCCCTGGATTAGTTCCTGTGTATGTCATAAGAGCTTCTACTTCAGTATTTTTTGGAAAATTCATTGTTGCTGGTAGATGGATAGCAGACCGGCTTTTATCTACTTTATAATTACCCATTTTTTGTCTTTTTAATTTATCCACAATACCATGCGCATCATTCAAGAAGAAATCTGTAGCATCAACTAAGACACTTCCATTTTTTTCTTCAGCGACTTTAAAACCCCAAATAGTTGATTTAGCAAATCCATCTGCAACTGAGGCTTTTTCTTTTTCATCATCAGTATTTGCACGATAACGATAATTTGGTTGGATTAATAAAATTTTTGGACCAATTCGGTGAAAATAAACTATTCGACTATTACCAAGTTGTCCACGATCAAGTCCTACATCATTTGAACCCATCCCTGCCATGAGAGAGTTAACATAGAGAAACTCTTGGTCAAAATCAGAAATTTCTAACCACAGCTTTCCAGAGTTATTATCCCAATACATATTTAAATAGCCATCCATTTTTGTCATGGATTTAGTTTTTTCAATAAAGGGATTGCAATATATAACCCCAAAAATAGAAATAAATAAAATAATCTTCTTCATAATTAGCTCCTCATTGTAGAATCAAAGAACGTTAATTTAAATGAGAGTAGATAAATGAAACAGAAAAATTTATTCATTCAGTTTCGTCTAATTATTGTTTCTCATTAGGTTGAACAAAGTATTGTGATCAAAAAAAATATTAATCTGAACTATCTTCCCAAGCAGGACAAATAAAATTCTTGTAATCGCACCAGTCACAGTGGCGCCCAGTGGCGGTAGGAAATTCACGGTTTCGAATGCCTTGAGCAACAGCTTTTATTTTTTCTTCCTTATCTAATAATTCCTCTTGTTCAAAATGATGTGACTTTATTGGTTTTTCTTCTTCTCTTAAAAAATATAAACTAGCTGATTCAGGAAGGCCTCCAAAGTTAGGATCATTAGATTGTTCTAAATACATGGAGTAAATAGCTAATTGCATACTGGACTTTGCTGAAGACATAGTAGAACTTGTTTTATAATCTACTACATGGGTACCTGTATCAGTTTTATCAATTCGATCTATAGCGCCAGTAATCTTGATGTCTCCAATAGAAAAATTAAATTTTTCTTCTCTAGCAATAACATTAGGAGGGGATTTTGCAATACCAGCAAAATAGCGTTTAAATATTTCTTTACCTTGTAGTTTAAATTCCTTCTCTTGGTCGGAATAAAAGAAACCACTGCTGTCCCATTCTTCTTCTAATAATTTTAATAGACGATTTTCTGATTGTTCTTCTGATGGCTCATGAAATCGCTGAAGAGCCCGATGTATAATATTACCAAATACTAATTGTGGCTTACTTTGGGATTCAGGTATGGAGTCTATTCGACCTAATCTATATTTCATAGGGCAGGATTGGTATGTCTCGATAGAACTGGCAGATAAGTAAAGTTGATCTGGGGCAGAGGGTTGGAATACACCTTCAAGTTGCTTTTGCAATTCTATTTCCCATTGAGAATCTCCCCATACAATATTTGAATCATTATCTAATTCGTGAATTCTTTCAATGGTCCTAATTAAATTTTCAGTTTGATCAAATTGATTTTGGATCAAGGCTTTTTGTAGTTTCTGTTCGTATTTGGTTCGCAAAGTTGAATAGGGTTGAGAAGTTTGATTTAATTCATCCATATCAATAATCTCCATTAATTCTGGTTTTAATTCTTTTATGAAAGGTGAGGTAGCGCGCTTTGGTGCTAATAGAAATAATTGCTGCTGAGCTCTTGTTATAGCCACATAAAATAGCCGGCGTTCTTCTTCTTTGTGATGTTCTTTTGAAGAAAGTTCAGTATTCTTAATATAATCAAGCCATTCATCAGGTGGGTGATTAATCGTTTTCTCTGAACGATAATTTAATGGAAAACTAGCAGAACGATTATAAGGTATCAATACTATAGGAAATTCACCACCTTTAACAGCATGAATAGTCTGAACTGTAATAGCGTTGAAGGCTTGTCTGATTTCAGGGAATGATGCGGAAATTTTCCCTGAGACCATAAGAGATTCGATGAAAGTATTAAAGTCTTTTAATTTATTTTGGATAAGGTTTCGTCTAGAAAATTCTTGCGCTTTCTGGATAAATTGTCCTGTATTCATTAATGCCACTTGATCTTCAAAAGTGTAGCTTTGGTTATAAGGTTTAAGTAATCCAGTTTTTTCTAAAATTGAATTAATAACTTCTTCAGCTGATTGAGATTTTGGGTGATTGCGTAATAAAAGGATGGACTCACATAAGTGTTTTAGACCATTATTAGAATGAGATTCAAAGTGAATTAATGCGAATTCTAAACGAGAGGATGAATCCTTTATTTTAAATTGACTAAAAAAGTCTATAACATCTTCTTCAGAGCAAAATTTGGAAAGTAATCGATAAAATCCAATATCTTTATATTTACCACGGCCAATCACTTGGCACCAACTATTCAAATCTTTTACTGATGGAATATCAAAAAAACGAGGGAAACGAGCTTGGACTGGAAGACCATAAGATTGAAGATAGGTAGTTAGGTTAGTGGCTTGTAGATGAGTACGGCAAAGAACAGCAATCTCATGAAATAATTTACCATCATTAGTTAAGCTATTGATTTTCTTAATAATAAATTGATTTTGGTTATCTTTTTCTCCATAAAATAAAGTGGGCTTTGAGTTTGAATTCCGTTTAAAGGACTGAAGTGATTTCTCAACACGGTCCACATTATTTTTGATAGAAGCATTCGCTATATTTAGAATCTCCTGATTTGATCTAAAGTTTTCTTCTAAGGCAACCTCTAAATAATTTGAATGATTACTATATCGCTCTCTAAATAAATGAATATTATGAATGCTAGCTCCACGAAAACTGTAAATAACTTGATCTTCATCTCCAACCACGGTGATTTGATGTTTCTTTTGTGCAATTAAACCAATGACTTCATTTAGTGCAAAATTATTATCCTGAAATTCATCAATAATGAGATGTTGATATTGAGACTGAACTTTTTGAAGGGTAGTAGTATTTGAATTTAATAATTCATAGGCTGAAAGAATCATGTCTCCATAATCAACCACGTTCATGTCCTTTTTCCACTTTTGGAAAGTGGGATATATTCTTTTTAAATCTGATAATTGTGCACATATTTCAGGCTCAAGTGATTTAATATCTATAGATTTTTCATTGAGCTCTATAAGTTCATCTCTTGTTCGGTTGAAGAAAGGAATAAAACTATTGCTTACTGCTCGAATAGGATCTCGCGGGAATTCTCTAGATTTAAATGGTCCTAATTCATTAAATCGATTCAAAAGTAAAAAGGCAGCTTCACTTTCTTCTAATAAAATGGGTATTGCACCTGAGGGTTTAAAGTCCTTTACTAAATTAAAACAAAATGCATGAAAAGTGGACACTGTCATTTTTTCGGCGCTTTGACCAATAACAGCAATAATTCTTTCTTTTAATTCTCTTGCAGCTTTTTCAGTATATGTAATCGCAAGAATAGATTGAGGGTCAGCTTTATAATGTTGGATCAAATAAATAATTCTGTGAATTAAGGTTGTTGTTTTTCCAGTACCTGCTCCAGCTAAAATCATCATTGGTGCCGGGGGATGAGTAATTGCTTTATGCTGAATTATATTAGCTTTAAATTTTCCATGAGTATATAGCATAGTCTAAATTAGCAATACATTAAATTGATAAAAAATGTTTCGTCGACAATTAAATTATTTTATTGAAACTTTTTAACTTTTTTTTCATTCAAGTATCTAATACTACAAATGAATCAATATTTATTAACTTAAAAACGGAAAATTAAAAAATGAAAAAAATACTCTTGCCTATTTCAATGTTTTTATTTCTAGTAGTTGGATGTGATAATCCAATGCTATCAAAGTCAACTGATCTAGATAGTGAAGAACTGCAAGCATTATCATATGAACTATCTTCTGAGCTGGGTTTGAATCAATCATCTACGGATGGTTTAAATGATATTTTAAAAAGACATGGACGCAAAGGTAAACATAGTGAACCAGGTTTTTTATGGAAAGTTGCTGGTGAATTAGCCGATAGTCTAACTGATGAAGAAAAAGCAATGCTTTTTGAAAAAATGGATGAAAAAGATATTTTCCTCTTTGGTGGAAATAATAAAAGAGGTTCAAAAAACAAAAAGTCTAAGCAAAAAAATAGTTTTAATGGAATAATTAAAGTTTTAACTGAAGATCAAAAAGTGATTTTTAAAGAAATTTTAAGCTCTTACAAAGAAAAATTTAAAGCTATTCACTCACAGGTAAAAGATGGGACAATGTCAAAGGATGATGCCAAAATTCAATTAAAGCCATTGAGAGAAGCGATGAAAGCAGAAATTGATGCTCTCCTAACAGATGATCAAAAAATATTAGTTGAACAAAACCAGGTTGATAAAAAAGCTAAACGCCAAGCTTATAAAGATTCATCCAAAGCGGTAAAAGTAGATGTTTTAGATATGACCTCTGATCAGGTAGCAACATATGAGTTAATTAATGAAGAGACACGTGATGCTTCTAAGACTTTATTTTTACAATCAAAGAATGGTGAAATTGATCGTGAGTCTTTTCGAGCAGCACTAAAGAATTTATTTTCAAGTAGAAATGAAAAACTTGAAGCTTTATTTACAGCGGGACAACTTGAAATAATTAAAATTCACAAAGCTTTAGAGTTGCGTATGCAAAAACATAAGGGCCAAAAAGGTAAAAAGAGTGGTGGGTCTAAAAAACGTGGTGGGCGTAAAAGTAAAAATGGATAACAATCTATAATAATTTAGATAAAAAGGGCTGTTAAATAAATAATAACCGCCCTTTTTATTATATTAATTTATTTTTAACTTTAAAAAGTTTTATTGATCTTAAAAGATTGTAACAATTATAAATATTAATTTAAACGGAAAAAATATGAAAAAATTATCTCTATTAATTGCATTAACCACCTTTGCGATGATTGGTTGTGAAAACCTATCCAAAGAAGATATAACTGTAATTGATCCAGAACTGCAGAGTTTTTCAGATGGTCTAAATAATGATATAGGCCTTAGTAAAAGTAGTATTAGTGCTTTTAATGATGCTTTAAATCGTCATGGAAAAAATGGTAAGCATCGTAATGATCCAGGTTTTTTATGGAAGGTATCTGCAGAAATGCAAACTGAACTTTCAGATGAAGAAAAAACTAAATTATTTGGATGGATGGATGATAATTCCACACCTTATTTATTTGCTGCTGATATGGGTCCAAAAAGTTCTAGAGGACCTAAAGATGATAAAGGTAAAAAACATTTAGATATTAAGATGCTTTTCACATTATTAGATGAAACTCAAACGACATCTCTTAAAACAATTATGGAATCCTATAAGTCTCAAATGGATGAAGTAATGAAAAAATCTAAAGATGGTACTTTAGATAGAGATTCAGCTAAAGCAGAGTTAGAAGCTTTAGAGGTAGCTATGCATGCAGAGATCAAAGCTATCTTAACAGATGAGCAAAAACAAAAACTTGAAGAAATTCATCTTGAAATGAAACAAAAAATGGAACAAATGAGACAAGCAGGTCATGATGCAATGGTTAATGCTTTATCCATGACATCACTTCAAGAAGATGGTCTAGATTCTATTAATAAAGAATCCAATGAAGTGCAAAAAGCATTAATGGAAAAAGCAAAAGCCGAAGAGATGACCAAAGATGATATGCATGAAGCTCTTAAAGCTTTATTTGCTGAAAGAAATAGTAAGATAGATGCTTTATTTGATGATACTCAAATGGAAATCATTAAAATATATACCTCTCTAGTTATGCAGTATTCAAAACATTGTGGTGATAGAAAAAAAGACTCTGGTGGGGATAAGCGATAAATTTTTTTTATCATAAATCATTTAAAAGGCTATTTCTAATGTTATAGAAATAGCCTTTTTTTTATTTTTTAACTTTTTCTCTTTAACTGTGTCTAAATAGAAAATGCATGAAATCAGACAAAGAATTAATAAAAGAATTTCAAGATGGTAGTGAAGATGCATTTAACATATTGGTTAAAAGACACCTATCTGATACTTATGGATTTTTTATTAAATTCACATCAGACATTGTTGAAGCTGAAGATTTGGCTCAAGATATTTTTATTAAAATGTATAAAGCGCTTAAAAAGTTTAGATTTGAATCAGAATTTAAGACATACTTATTTAGAGCGAATATCAATATGTCGAATACTTACCTCAGAAGAAATAAATGGCGAAATCTACTTCATTTGGACCAAGCACCTGAACCAGAGTATTTGGATACATCTCATGAGGATGAGTGGAGAAGAAAAGAGTTATGGGATGCCATTAGTAAATTACCTAGTAAGCAAAGAAAAGTGGTT
>Ga0115000_10001087_pt1 | contig 24676 bp, 24 predicted proteins | sample ArcticOcean_MG_C_6_FD_89690 | JGI IMG/M metagenome (GOLD analysis project Ga0115000, IMG submission 89690) | Marine microbial communities from western Arctic Ocean - ArcticOcean_MG_CB8_128 | ecosystem: Environmental > Aquatic > Marine > Oceanic | place: Arctic Ocean: Canada Basin | collected... | reverse complement strand
GACACTGCAACTACACACTGTTGCATTTGTGGCGGAGGAACCTACACAGCGCAGACGCAAACGCGGGTCGATGAGTTGAAAGCTGCGTTAAAAGAACTTGAAGAAGGTCATAAATCGGTCCACAATAACCACGCGAAACTAGCAAAGAAGGCGCGCGAACTTTCGGAATGGGATGATCTTTTGGTGCAAAGGCAAATAGCGGATGAGTTGGCACGACAGAAGGCAGAAGAGGCACTTGAGGCCAAAGCGGCGGCTGAAGCGGAAACGAAACAAGCCGCAGAAGCCGCCAAAATTGCAAAGGAGAAAATAGACAAGGCCACAAAGTACGACGAGAAAATAAAAGCGGAAACTGATGCCGCAGCAGCTGCAGATGCGCTTGAAAGAGCACAAGAAAACGAAGCGGCACAGGCAAATGAAGCAAAACGCGCTACAAACGAAGCAATTCAAGCCTCTGCAAACAAAGATGCAGTTGATGCATTAATTGAAACTAACAAAGCGGAGACAGAACAGCTAACAGCCGAAAAACAGAGTGCTGGACAAAAACAACAACAACAGAACGCCATCAACGCCGCTTTGGGTGGAGGCGGGGGCGGGGGCGGTGGCGGGGGGGGTGGCGGCAAAAAGGGGGGGGTAATTGCAGGGGATATTACAGGGGTGCTTGTGGCCATCGGTGTGCTGGTTTACGTCTTGTACCGCAAAGGGGTAATAAGGTTTCGATAGGTGTCATTGCTTAAATTTAGCCACTATTGTATTATCGTACCAAAAACATGACCGACTGCCAAACTGTGTTCGAAACATTCAAGCAAAAACTCACGACCGACCGTCCGGCGACATACTACAACATTCGCAGCTGGCTGACAGTGGTTAGAATGGACAATCAGCCAGTACAGTACATCACTACCTCAAAACGTGTGGACGACGCCATAGATGGCCTTATATCCAATTTAGTGAACAGCCAATGCCAGGTCACTGCACCAATCGAATCGGATGACATTGAGTTTTTACTGATGCTGGCAAACACAAAAATAATTTCCTGCGGGAACTGCTGTCAATTGTACACCTCGAACGCCGACATGACTTCGTGCCCCGCCAATGGCAGTTACCAACAACTAAAAAATGATTCAACTACAACGATAGAAACGGCAAGCACCAGTTTGGAGAAAGCCCATGACGAGTATACGAGCGTCTTGAACGGCGGTGGCATAATTTTCGGTGGTGACACTTTAAGAGAGCATATTGACCGTTTGCTGCAAGAATCGTTTAAAATCCGACTGAATGATTTCGATTTTAGAGGCGATGATGGATTGTGCGTTGGCGGCCTGGACCGCTGGCCAAAAGGTGCGCAAAGCACCCACACATGCTCAGATGACGGCGTTGGCAGTCAGGATGCGTGTGAGGCGCTTTATAGTTTATGGCGTGGCTATACAGGGCGCCTACGCCAAGACATCTCATCGAAATGTGTGTGGCTTGATGTGGGTTCACACACGCGAGATTGGACACAAACTGAACCAGGTGCGTTAAGTTCAGCGTATTGGTACCTGATTAATAGCGGCGCGCAGCAAACTGATTCGCTCTACGACCGGTATCATCATGCGAAAGATGAATGCAATAGTGTCTTAGGGTCAGGGCCCTGCTCAAAACACGTGTTACAGGCTGACTGCGAGAAGTACCAAGTCTCGGGTTTGATAGTTGGCGGCCAGCGTCGCAATTGTTATTGGATTGATGGTGCCTGTCGTAGCAACGTATTCCCATGCAAAAAAACACGATTACATGAACTTAAAAAGGTAGAACGTAAGCTCATTGGGGTTGGGGTTGCGCGAAATGCCGCTGGTGAGCTTACCGCTGAGGCGCCCCGCAGCGGCGGTGTCGGTGGTGGCGGTGGTGGCGGCGGCGGCGGCGGCGGCGGCGGCGGCGGCGGCGGCGGCGGCGGCGGTAAAGGACCGCTGATTGGCGGAATCGTGGGTGGCTTAGTGTTGCTGCTCGTAATCATGTACTTTGTCGCACGGAAGCGTGGCTGGCTGAAGTGACTGGCGAAAGATGGTGGTGGTAATAAAGATGATTTTAACTTTTATTCGTTACCGTACATAAAGAACATGGTGTCTTTTGCAGCTAAAATCGGAATTGCAATCGCTGCCCTTGTAGCTGTGATTGGAACCGTTCTCGGTGTTGTGCTCGGCCGCCGCGGTAGTGGCGGCAGCGGTGGCGGCGGCGCAAAGGACACAATAGATGGCCGAGCTGGTAACGCAGATCTCACTAAGGACTGCAAAGGTGGCGGCACAGCAAAAGCTGACAAGTGTGGTGTGTGTGGCGGGGCTGGTATCTCCTCCGGTAAATGCGACTGCAACGGCAATAGCCTTGACGTCTGTGGTGTTTGCGGGGGGGATAACTCAACGTGTCTCGACTGTGCTGGCGCCCCCAACGGCACTGCTGTAATTGACGTCTGTGGTGTTTGCGGGGGGGATAACTCAGCGTGCCTCGACTGTGCTGGCACCCCCAACGGCACTTCTGTAATTGACGACTGCGGTGTTTGCGGGGGGGATAACTTAACGTGTGCTAACGAGTGCCGGGTTGGCTACGGTGGCGCAGTACGTGACATCTTTTGGGACTCTTGTACCGACTGTACTGGGGTGCCTGACGGAACTGCTAAAGTAGACGACTGCGGTGTGTGTGAGGGCCCCGATAAATCAGGGTGCCGTGGACCGGCAGTGCCGTATTTCCGACTTCGATGGGCCTGGGAACACCAGGTAGATGAGGGGGGGCCAAGTTTCCGAATCATGAAAACTCGGGCGGACCTACTAAGAGTAGATACCGTTTTTCCTCCAGGACATAAAGGTGTTTTTATAGATCGGTCGACCAGTTCATTTTACAATGCAAACACCGGATCGGAAACTTTTCAAAATATCGAGGAAGTTCTTGCCGGCTGGGACGCCATAAACCTAAATACGGTGCCTCGTATGGGGGGCCATGAGCTTAACTGGCCCAACGCAACAAAAAAGCTACGCTACAGCACAACCAGAGACCTTTTGCAACAGCAGTTTGACAATCTCTGCGAAGATACTACCAACGATTTGGCCCGACAAACCGTCGGGTGCTAATCGGTTGCTGAATGTTGACGGAAACTTGGGGGCTACAATAGAGGTAAACATGCAGCCACTGACAGTGCTGATCGGGCTGCTTGCGCTGGTCCTCGTCGAGCAGGTGGTGCAGTACATCTCGTTCGACCCGCTAAAGCTTGCGGGGCACACCGATGTTCGGCGCCGGCACCGGATTGCCCGTGAGCTGCTCTGCGGCGCCTCGCATTTCCATTGCCCCAACGACACGACGTGCGCGCTGTGCCTGTCGGAGATGGATTGCTTGTTAGCCACCCCGCTCGACCGCATGCACGGGATGTACCGGTGCTATTCCCGGCGCGACAAAGGCTGGTTGATGCCGGTTGCTCTGGACAGACCGACGAAGCGAATGATTGGGAACGACGGCGAACCGTGGCGCATCGCCCAGCCGGAGCTCGTCACGCTGGAGAACATCGACACCTTGTACTAAACATGCTGCCACGGGACGAGATCATCGCGATCACGCTGCTGGCGGTTCTGGTCGCGGTTATCCTGTCGCGGGTTGTTACCGGAGTGCTTTCCGGCGGCCTCATAGCCATACGCCGGGGTGTGGTGGTTCGCCGGCAGATGCGGGCGATGCGCCGGGCGGTGTGCGACGGAAAGCTGGGGGATACGGTGGACAAGCGCGCTGTGGAATTTGCTCAGGACGGCGAGCTAGACGCCCCGCTGCTCACAACGGCATTGTCTTCGACGCACATTGCTGCGTTGTCGAAGCTGTACGGCGCGACAGCATCCGAGTTGCGGCAGTGCCGCTCCGAAGCCGCTCCCGGGGGGAAAGTGGCATTGGTGTGCGATGGCAGCACCCGTAAAGTTGGGGCTGTGCGCCGGTGCGACCCGCGACTTGGCTTTCAGTGTCGCACATCATACGCTGGGTACGACATCCCGAGGGTGCGGTGCGTGTACCGACCGAAGCTCGAGTTCATGTAGGGCGTTTGGCAGAAGCATTGCAAAGCCTACCCAAAACCCATGGTGAAAGTCCAGATTGTAATAGATGACATGGGGTCGTCGCTTTCTCGTGATCTGGCAGGCGCGGCGCTCATCCACGCCCACCCAGGCACGTGCGTTGGGTCGGTGATGGTCACGTCGGCCCACGCGACGCAAAACGCATCGCGCATTGCCGACTGCTTTGAATTCCTAGACATTGTGCCCACCCAGGAGGCGGTCGGGCTCCACCTCAACTTGACCGAAGGCCCAGGGTTGTGCGCCGAGGCCTGGACGTTGCATCGCCCGAAGCGGCGCACAGCCATGCTGGGAAAGCACAACTTCTACGCGGCTGCCGACATGGGGTTGCTGCTACCCGCGCACGTCGAGGGGGAAGTGCGCGCGCAGCTCGAGGCTTTCCGTCGGGCGTTTGGGTTCTACCCCCGCCGCGTCGACGGACACCAGCACTGCCACCTGCACCCAGTCGTGGTTGCGGTGCTGTGCCGCCTTGCCACGCAGTACGGGATTCGGCGCACCCGCCACCCACCGATCGACGCGTTGGCCGATCCTGCCTGCCGGGCATGCTACCGCGCGAGCAAGCAGCGCCACGCGCTGACCTTTGGGCGCGCGGGCATCACCGCGGCCGACGGGCTGGTCGGGCTCAGGTGGTGCCACGGCAAATACTCGCTCGAGGACTTGATCGACGAGGTGTCGCGCGCGCGGCGGCGTGGATCACAAACTGTCGAAGTGATGACTCACCCCTCTTTTATGACGGCCGAACTTAACATCGTTACACAATTCCTCGCGCAGCTACAGCGCGGCAATGAACTTTAGCTGGGGCAACGACGAGCCAGAGCCACCACGGCCTGCTAATCCGGGCTGGCATCTCCCGACAGCGGATCTAGGCGGGGTCACGCTGTACATGCCCCCGGATGAGCCGGCAGACCCTAGCACGGCGGGAGAAGCGCTTCGCTCACTCGTCGCAACCTGGGGGTCACGCAAGCCCACATTTGACATCCCGGTGCGGTACGAGCCGCTCCCGGCGTGGGCCCGAGCCCCACCGGCACCGAGTGTGTTTGGCAGCACGGCGGCGGTCGAGCTACCGTTTGAGCTGGGCTGGGTGAGGTCGTACCGCTCCATGGGGGCCGACACCAAAGCAGAGGTCCAGCAGTACATGCATCGCCGGCTTTGGGACTTTTACCCATACGTGGAAGACAGACGCGCGTTCGCAATGTCCCACACGTTCGGTATGGCACCCTCGGTGCTGTTCGGTGTCGGGCCGGTAGGGTACCGCCGGTTCGGCACGGCGCAGGCGCAGCCGCGCAAAATGTATTTCAGCTCGCCATCGGCCTACCGGAGTTGGTTATCCCAGCACTACGAACCAGAAGAAAGTGTCACCGATGGATAAAATGGAGAGCCGGGCTTGGTTAGCAGTTCCACTTGTGCTCGCTGTCTTAGCTGCAGGCTTTTGGTGGTGGTTTTCCAATAAATCGACCGGCACCTCGCCAGCCGGAGCGGCCGTGGTGCCGCTAGTGCCCAGCACCACGAACCGCAAGCCCAAGTGTGTCGATCTTTGGCGGCCCGTGTGCCAGCACCTAAACAGCAACACCGAGTGCACTGCGAGCGCCGGGTGCTCATTTGATGAAACGCTAAACACCTGCACGCAGCAGTTCACCTGCAACGACCTCGCGGACGCTGGGTATTGCGAGTATGCGCTGGCAGGTCCAAGCGGCGCGCTTAATACCGAAGTAAATATCGCGGTCAATGCAAAACCCGACCGACGGTGCTACGAGGGCGAGCCCGGCTGCGTAGATTTCGGCCAAACAATGTACGCGCCCGTCTACCAGTTTCAACAGCACGTGCCAGCTGCGTCATCGGGCACGCTGCGCACACAGAACAGTGAGCACTCGTTCACATTCCATGCGGGGAAACTCCATGTTGTTGGGGCGAGCTTTGCGGACTTGTTTAATTCCTGCGACGGCACAAACACCTGCACGACATCAGTGTCGGTTGTGACCGACGGCAAGACGGTCGGTAACGTCGATTGGACGCTGCAAAACTGCGCGCTAACATGCGCTAGAACCAACGTTGATGCGCAGTGCGATCTAACCGACACGTCCCAAGTGCACTACACAAGCTACAGCGCCGGGGAGCTGGAACAGCTACACAACGAACTCGAGCTCGCTATTAATCAATACTTTGTCCCGGGGAAAGACGACGCCGTGCGCGCGACGCTCCTTAGCTACGAGCAGCAGGCCCGCGCAATCGGCACACAGCAGCTTCGCGTGCCCCAAGCCACCGCGTCGAGCACAAACGTGTGCAGCTTGCCGCTGCTTCGTGCCTACAGCGAAGAAAACACTCGCGGCGGCCCCCCGATGTCGCGATGCCGCCGAATCAACGGGCAGCTTTACGTGCTGCACGGGCTAACTGGCGAGGTGAACGACGACATGGGCGGCACCCACGGCACGTCGGCCATCTGCATCCCGACGACCGCGGATTACCTGCTAGTCGACACGGTGCAACGCCGGGTGAACACAGCCACCGTGGCCGCCACCCCAACCAACCCCACCATGACCTGCCCAATGGGGTACGTGGCTACCGGGGTCTGCATCGGACCTAATAATGAGTGCGCGGATGGGACCGACGCCGCGCAACAGATTGTCGGCACGTTGGACTGCATTGAGATGCAGACGTTTGCAACGTCGCCCATTAACGTCGTGTACAATGCAGCAGCGGCTTCCCAGGAACCGACGTTATGCCCCGAGGGCTCGGCGGTTACATCCGTGGTCTTGTCCGACGCCGCCGAGCTGCAGTCGGTCGCATGCGCGCGGCTGCTGCATAACCAGGCCATATGCAGCCAAAACGCACTCGAGCGCAAGACCGGCGCCACCGCCATAGCCGTGATCAGTGCAGCGACTGCGCTGGCGAAGCAGCGCAACGCGCTTCTGCACACAATCGAAAACGAGCTTGGCGCCACGGAGACCGGCGGGCTCGACGAGACACAATTCAACACCTTGCTGCAGCCAACCACCTCCTGCGGGCGTTACCACGGCGATAGTTCTGATGATAAAGACGCTCGACAGAACTGTTGCTGCCACAAAGTTGGGGACAAGCGATGCATCTTCAGCGGCGGGCAGTGCACCATGCTGACCACACCACTCACAGGAGGCGCCGACTGCGAGTTTGTAAACTTGTTCGAGGACTGCAAAGAGATGCTAAGTCCCAAAGAACCCACACCTGACCCGTTGACACCAGAAACCGGAGAAGCACTAGAAAACGGGAGTGGATGATACGCGTTGAGCCACCGTACACAACCACCGGGGCTGGAAGCTCCGCGAAAAAGTGCCGGGAAGCGGACCGGAAGAACGAGCAGCTGTTTAAAAAGACGCTCAAGCGATGCTCTGAAGCGAGCAAGCTTCTAGACGGGCTAGCTACGCTCGAGTTTGACATTGCGCCACCGCCGCCGTCCAATGCCACGCGCGCGATCAGCAGCATCTACCAGGGCACATGCTCGGTTCGGGTGGCGCACACGGAGATTCCGCGAGTGCAGCCCCTCCCAAGCATCGGGGCCGAGGAAAGCATGCCGGCTAGGGCGATCCAAGCTGCAAGCAGCGAGGGTTATCAACCCAGAGGGTTTCGGGCTAGTAGCCCAGAGTACGGATTTGGAGACACGGTGCGACCGACGGCACCGCCGCCGATGTACCACCCACAGCTCGTATCGCCGCCACAGCAGGCCCACCCCCCGATGATGCAGTGCAGCGAAATGTACAAGATGCAGCAGCACGCTACGCCTATGTACTATTCGTAGCCTTTGTCACAAACAGCACCGTGACCGTGGGGCTGCGGGCTTGCAGCAGGCCCTCTAACTTGTGAAACCTGGCACGGAACGGACGGGGGTCCTTGTCAAGCAACTTGTATGCCACAATGCGATCGCCGACGCTTAACGGCGTGGACAGCCGAGCGCAGCACGGCCCCAGAACTAGTTTGGTCACAACGCCTTGCACGTCGTACAAAAACGGCAAGGAGCAACTCTGCCCGGGGGTTTTGCACTGGCTTTGCGTTACCAAATCAACGTCGCGGTCAGCCTGAAAGTGGGCCCTGTACTTTGCGCGGAGCGTTTTATTCGCCACAACACCCGCCATCATGCTGACTGTGCTATCAGGCACTTTTCGCAACACGTTGTCGAGTTCCGGCAACTCGCTATTTCGCCCCGAAATGAGGCTACACTCGGTCGGTCGAAGCAACGCTGCTGGCGCGTTGATGACTTGCGCAACAGCTGCAGAGATGTTATTGGCCGCAAAGGTCGAAACACGTAATTTAATCTCGCGCTGCCACGCCGCAACCAGCACGTTGCAGTGTCGCGGGCACAACGGCACGCAGCCGGACATCCACGCACAGAGTTGATCCACGCTTGGGGCGCACGCAGCCACTGTTGTGTGCGGCAGCTGCACCAACGGCAGTGCGGATGACTCTGCTGGCGGGGCTTCTACCCTCAGCTCAAACGCTTGCACCAATGCCACCAGCATACGGGGCGCCCTCTGCGTCGGGTACAGACAGCAAGGGTGCCCCGACGCACACAGGCCCCAACATCCTTGCTGGATCTTGCCCGCGCAATGTTGCGCCAGGTCCTCGCGCGCTGCTTCCAAACTTGACACCTGGCCGCCCATGCTTTTTTTGTAGGGCCAGTGTAAAAAGCAACATATGCAGCCAAAATCAGCATTGCGGTAGCTGCCATAGTAACTGTGATGCTGGGGATTGTTTTTGGAGTTGTGCTGAACAACCGCGGCAACCGCGGCGGTAGTAGTTCTGCCCTAACCCCTCTTGATGACGTTGCCATCCAGAAGGAGTGCCCTGCATTCGCAACAACTCACGTAAAAGACATTACTGTGACCAGTAAACAAGACTGCATTAATCAGCCGTTGAGCAAAGGACAAGCGGTTACGTTCTCTTTTAATACTTGCGGATTGTACTCTAATGTCAACACAAACGACGGATTTAAACTGCACGGGACTTTATGCCAGCATGGCCAAGAGTGTTGCGAGATACCGCCTCACAAACTACTTTAAACAGTTTCTCAGAAACCTCGGAGTTTGCACCTTACCCCTTGACCGCAGCCAGCACCTCTGCCGGCGCAATTATCCCCGCCTGGAACCCAGCTAGCGCCGCGCACAGCCGGTCGATGTCGGCGTCGCTGTGCGACAGATCGATCACCAGCCGGGACGCCGACGGCTGCTTGGTCTGAAAGTCTTTGAACGCGTCGTCGTTCTCGTACATGTACATCTCGGTGTCGCGGTGGGTCCACTGCGGGTTCTCGGCCCGGAGAGCTTTGTACAGCTCTCGCACGCCGTGCGCCACCGCCTTGAAGTCTGCCGCCGACATCCGATACTTGCGGCCGAGCCGCTGCGTTTTTTTGGTGGTGACGGTCTGGTCCATGGTGGTTTGCAGACTACAACGTATTTTTGTGCCCCAACACAAGGAAATAATGGCGCTCTGGGCCCAACGGGTGGCGAAGACAAAGATGCAGAGTTGGAAGTGAAGATAGAGGCAAAGGGGCGTTAATTGGCGGGCTTGTAGGTGGGCTAGTATTGCTGCTCGTATTATTGTACCTGACCCATCGCTTTATCACTGGCGTCGAAAAAAAATGCCCGTGAGTTTAACGCAATTAAACGCAATGTCACTGAAAAGGCCAGTCACCATGCCCACTTTCCAACCCCCGCGCTGGCTCGCGCCGGGCATCGCTCTGGCGGCGGGCGGGCTGGCGTCCACAATGGCGATGATTACCGGCGCCCGCACATTCTCGCGGCGCGCTGGTAGTGCGGCCGACGGGGTCGAGGCTAACCGGGTGTTTTCTAAAGCGTTGTCGGCGTTGGACCGTGTGGCCGAGCACCTCCCGACTACTGAGGCGGTTGAGCGACTGCGGACCGAGCTTACCGCGCTGGTGCAGTGGGGGTGGGTGGTCGAGCAAAAGCATTCAGGCGAGCAATGTTTTTACTTCTCCGACATTGATCACGTGCAACAAATTGCCAACACCGCAAGCAGGACATGCACCCAGCTCTGCAAGTCCAGCCACGACCCAGAGCACATGCACCTCATAGCCGACCTAGACGCGCAATGCAGTACGATCCAGGCCGAGATTGGTCGCTTAACTAAAGCCATCGAGGGCCGGCTGTCAAACCGAGTCTGCCGGGCTTTCGCCGGCAATCGCAGCCTGGATCAGCGCGTCGACGAGCTGCACCTTCCGTCGGGGGGTGGCGCCACCGATGCTAATGGCGTGAGCATCGCGTAATGTTTGCATCGGAACGGATGCAAGCGTTTCGGATACAGCTGCGATCGACCCTGCGTACACTTCGCCACCGATTTCAAGGCTCACGGTTTGCTCCGCGGCAATCGCCACCGCAGCATCTTGCTCCTCGGCTTCTTCTTGCACCTCCGGTTCGTCCTCGGCACTGTTATGCTCTGCTGCGTCGAACTCGTTCTCCATCGCTTGTGGCTGGATAATGACTTCAATGTCAGCGCCGGATTCGCTAGCCGCGTCCGTGTTGTCATCGTCGCTGCTGTCGGCATCTACAAACTCTTGCGTGATTGCCGAGATGTAATCCAGCCGCTCGTGTATCCGAGCGTTGCTTAGCGCGACGGTAGACGCCAACCGCTCAATTGATCGTGCAAGGTCGTCCAGTCTCGCCACCAAGATGCTTGTAAGCTCTGACGTTTGGTGCTCAATCAAATCAACCACGTCCACCTCGACGTCACAATCGTCCTCAATCACCGTAATCTCGGGCAGAGCGTCGATGGGTGCTTGCTGCACAGCGTCGATGGGTGCTTGCTGCACAGCGTCGATGGGTGCTTGCGTCGGAGCGTCACTCGGCGCTACCGGCGCAGCGTCGCTCGGCGCTACCGGCGCGGCGTCACTCGGCGCTACCGGCGCGGTGGCAGGCAGTGCGTCCGGCGTAGCGTCGGGCGATACGCTGGATGCCGCTGCGGTCGAGGAAGCCAGGCGATCACGCTCTTTTGAAATGAGAGATAGAATGCGCCCAGGGTCGCCGTACTCCATGATTTATTGGTCAATCACGGGGAAAGTGTGGCAAACGCACGCTCAGTCCCCGCTGGCAAAGCGCTTCGCGCTTCCGTCAAGGATAACGCCGATACGCTTGCTCCCGCGGCCAATCGTTTCCTTGGAAAGCGCGTTGGTGAACTTCGAGTCGAAGACCAGGATCTGCTTGGCAATAAACTTGATCCGGCAACCACCCGTGCCGTTGTGCCGAGTAATCCCGTTGAAATTTGCAACGACCGCGACCCGCGACCCCCGCTTGACGTTCTCCGGGCTGATGGTTGTCCAGATCGGGTTGCCGTCTTCGTCGCACGCCACGCCATCATCACCGAGGTCTGCCGGGGTGAGCATCTGGACAAACTCCGTGCTGGGGCCATCCTTCTCGCCGGGGTGCAGCTTGGCCGTCACGTCAAACTGCACCCAGTTGTTCGGAGCGTACTCGGAAATGCCATTGAGGACAGGCTTTTCCTCTTCGCCGCGGAGCCGAGCGCGAACCTTGTCGGGGTCCGACGCCCACTTTGTCTTTACCACGTCCCAGAACTTATCCCTGTTGTCCACAATAAAGTCCTCGCAGCTCTGCCGGAAAGCCAGCGCAGCCTCTTGCAGCCCTGGATTCTTGTCGTCGACCACAATGGACAGGCGTGGTTTGCCTCCGTTCTTCTCGTCCGGATAGCAGTGCCAGTCGTTCGAAATAAACGGCGCCGTCTCCAGCCAGGTCTTCAGCGCCGCTCGGTCAGTCACCGGCGGGTAACTGTCGAACAGCCGCATCTCGATGTTGCCGCGGCAGCCGTCGAGACTTGGCCAGCACTTGGCTTCGTAAGACCCAGCTTGCGGCGGACCAAACGTGATCTGATCGTGGCACTTGGCAAAGAACATGCCCTCATCCTCCGGCGGGGCAGTAGCGGTTACAGCGGCCGCATCAAGCTCAAACACGGGGTGGGTGGTGTGTGTATCAACGGTGGCCATGACTGTACGCGCACACGAGCAAAGCAGAAATGAGCAATGCAAATGGGATAATGTAATTAAGATCGAGATGGTTACTTTTGGAGGTAGATATTGGTAATGGTGGCCGCGATCTGGCCGCGAGGATATGTTTTATTTGAACCTCTGCTGCATAAACGCTCGATTCGATTCCAAGGTCATTCTGCCCGCGTGCAGTGTAAAAGTACCCGCCATGCACCCCGGTGTCCCCCCACGAGTTCCGGGCGATCCAGTACTCCTCGCCCCGTGCAGTGACCCCCCACCCCACCAGAACAACCGCGTGCATCTCCTTCAGGTACAGCCCTGGGAGCGACCCCGGCGCCGTGTCCTGCACCGTCCAATCCATGCTGCCTAGCTGCGCGGTTGCCTTGGACACCACCCGGCGCCACGCGGGCTGTTTGTACCCCAAGCGATACACTTCGGCGTCTGGGTCGAGCCAGAAGCCATCAAAGTCTGAGAACAGGTTCAAAACGCACACCACAGGCCCTCGCTTCAGGATCTCCTGCTGGATGTTGACCATGTTCTGCTTCTTGTCCACGGGGCTCATCATGACGGTGTTGCTGCCGACGTTGAGCTGCTCGAAGGTATCGAACAAGTTGACCGCGTACACCGCACCGCTACGGACAACCGAGCCCCAGCCCGAGCTGCAGGCTTTGAATTTTTTGGGGCGTCTTGGGCACGACGGTGCCGCGGTGTCATACTCGCAGGCTGGGTAATCGGTCTCCTGGTGGATGCCATCCCGCTTCGCTTGCGCCAACGCGCCGGGGAGAAACCCACCCTCGCAGCCGTCGGAGCACCCACTCTGCCCATTGTACGTCACACAGTCGCGATAGCAATCCATAATGTGCTGGTGCGAGAGCACCGGCACCACCGTCGCGTCGATCCGCGACCGCAGCGCCGCCACCCGCATCCGATCCCCAAGCATACCCGCAACCGCAATGGCCCAACAGGAGCCGCAGTTGCCCTGCGAGCGGGGTTGTTCGAGATCAACAAGATCGCGCCAGTCATACGCGGCGGGCGGTAAAGGCAGTGCCTGGCCCCACCGGGCCACCGCGATTGCCTTGATATCCAGCATCTTTTATTATTCAAAGTGCGAAAATCGCTAGGCTGCTTGACGAGCGTCAACCTTGTTTCTCGGCCAGGCACGCCCTGCACAGATTCATCCCGTCGTAGGTCCCGACGGCGGGCTGATAATTAGCTTGGCACAGCACGCACGCGGGGGGGGCGCTGCCCTCGTCCATGGCGTCTGCTCGTTCCGCGCTGCTGCTCTCGGTGCCAAGGACGGCCAGAATCCTACTACGGTCGTCAACGGTGCAATCGATGTGAGGGTAGCCGGCTGGTTGTATTTGCGCGGGGGTGGGATCAAGCGCTTCGCCGTATTGGGTCGATCGTTCCACAGCGTCTGCCCACTGCGCCTCGATCTTGGCCTGGGCAGCCGAGCGCCATCGAAAGCCAGGCAGCACGTGGGTAGCTTCGAACTTGGCCAGGTGTGCGCTGGGGAAGCTGGTGCACGCCATGCACTCGTGCACCGACAGATACCTGCACAGCTTGGCGGTGTTGCCAGACTGCTTGTCGTGGTAGTCCTGAAAGGCGTCGGAAATGTTGTGCAGCGTCGCCGTATCAAACGGCCCAGCGCGTTCGTGCCGGTGCGCCGTCAGCAATATAGAGGCGTCAGTGCCCACCTTTGTCCAAAAATCGTTGAGAAGCCCCTCCAGCGCGTCCACCGAGTCGGTGGCTTCTGGCTTTAACCGAATCCCGAAGACCGCCTTGTGCGTGATCTTGAGCCCCATCATCTTAACAATCCCGCTAAGGTGATCAGGGCAAATCTTTTTCGGCCTGAGATCCTCGGCCTTTTCCAACAGTTCCAGCTTGGATACCGAGTAAGCCTTTTGCACCAGGTCGTTGGTCTCTTTATCGTACTCGTCCGCGGCGGGGCCGCGCTCGAAAATGTCGCCGTCAAGCAGCACCTGCGCGAGCGGGTTGCTGTCAAACAGGTACCGCTCGCGCAGCCGGGCCACTTGCTCCGGCTCGATCTCCTGGGGATTGCTGGCGTTAAACCAGTGCCGGTCCTTGTCCCGGCACCGCAGCTGGGCAAGCCGGAGCCCGATCAACCCGAAGAACCCTGAATACCGCTGCATATCGCGTGCGTCGTTGGGCCGCACCATGGGGTTGTCAATCACCGACTCGGAGAACCGAAACGGGGTTGTCCGGCGCCACAGCGCATCCGGTGCCCCGCCGTCCTTAAACACCGGCATGGAGCCGTTGCACGACACGAACATGTTGGCCCGCGGCTCAACCTTCACAGTGCCCACGTTCCGCACCACCACCGGCACACACCCCGAGCGATCGATCAGCTGGTACAGGAGATTGGCCGGCACACCGGCGCGCATTCGGTCGTCCTTGGACTGGGCGTCTGCGCAGTAAAACGCTTGATCGTACTCGCGATTGGGGTGGGCAAACTCCGACAGCGGGAAGTTGTTGTCGCACGGCAGCGGGAACTGCATGCAGTGATTCACCCACGACAGCACCGCCGACATAAACGCAGTTTTGCCGGCGCCGCTGGCCCCCTCGAAAAACGTCAGCGCCCGCACCGTGGTAAACTGCGCCATGTTCAGCATCATGAAAACCCACTCGATATGGTACAACTGCAGCTCGGGGTTAAACTTCTGCGCCTGGTAGAACCGCCGGAAGCACGCAAGCTCTGGGCACTCGGTAAAAGTGCGGTACACCTCCTCCGGTGTCTGGCAGCTGTCCAAGCCTTTGTACCGCCGGTGAGTGTTGCCGTTGTCGAGATTCCACAGATCGAGCCAGCCGCTGTGCACCGATCTGCCCGTCTCGGACTCGCGGACCTGGTTCTTGGACTGCACGCCAGAGCTGTTGCACCCAGGACCCTCCCTGTACGGGTAATACTGCGGGCAGATCCGATCCTTATCAGAGGCCCGGTAGATCACCAAGATGCCGTCGGAGAACGACCGGGCCTCCATCCGGAACCTAGGGGTATAACTCGGCAGTAGCGCTCGCGACGCTTGAATCGCCTCCACCGCGGTGGCAAGCACCATCGACCCCACCGGCTTGCAAATCTGGTCGGCCTCTTTGCTGGAGGGCTTCTTCTCCTGGTTGTGTGTCCAGCTACACAGCGATTTCCGCGCCACCGACGTCAGGTACAGCTCGTGACGCAGCTTCACGGGCGACAAGTTAGTCATAAAGTCGGCGTGCGGGTCCAGCACGGTGCACGGGTTATACGTGGTGCGTGCTGACTCGTGCGCGAGCCCAACAATGAAGTCCCGCAGCACCACCCCGCTGGACACGTCCGCCTTCTTCAGCGGGGTCATCACGCGTGTGTTGTACTGCTTAAATCTAAGCTCCTTTGTCTCCTCGTCGCTCCACGCCCGCGTGTCGTCGTACCTGTCGTGCACGTACCCGGTGCTCTCGTCGTACTCGAGCGCTAGCCACTCGTTGGTCATGATGCAGGGGTGGTCGCTCATGTAGTACGCCAGCTGGTTGTCCAGCATGAAGCGCCGCAGCGTGTTGACGACCCGCATGTATATTTCGTTCATCGACTGCTGGTCGGAATCCACCCGGGCATCGGCGACGTCAAAGCTCGACACGGGCTGCTGCAGAAGCGCCACGCCGCCGCACACGTTCCGGAGCGTCTCGACGAACATGGTGAGGTGGCGGAACAAATCCTTTGCCATCGTCGCTGCCTCGCTGTACACTGCCTTTGCCCCCACCCCCACGTATGTGTACTTCGTGAACAGCATGTCTTCCATCTGCGTCCTAAACACGTTAATGTCAGTGCTTGCTTTTTGCAGCTGACTTATAGTGTGGTCGCGGTAGTCCCCCAGCATATTGCTGTCCGACGAGCCGAAGAGGACACAAGCAATGTCCCCCATGACCGTTTTGATATCCGAATTCCGTAACACATCCTGGAGCTGCCCCATCCATTCGGCCAGCCTCTCGCGGTGCCATGCCAACGTGTGCTTCGCCCTGCTCAAATCTACATTGCCCGCGGTCGCCAGAAAAACCTCCTCCCAGTCCTCCTCTTCATCTGTAGGCGATCGGTCGAGCAGCACCGACGTATCCCTCCATGTCGGGCGTTTGTGCCACGCTTCTTCGATTTCGCTAAACGTAGGCAGCCGTCGCGTGACCGAGCGGCTGGACTGGCTACTTGCCTCGCTACGTAGGTCGTCGGAATCTCCAAAGTTGTCGTACACCTCAGCCTCGCCACTCATCGGCTGGGACGAACGACTCGGCGACGACATGTCGCTTTAAATCGTGGAAGGATAATTTTAGGTAATATAGGAAAAAGATCCGATGGACACACTGATTTTTGCGTCTGTTCAAAAAACAGCGGGCGTGCAGCTGAATCGCAATAACCTGCTCTTTTCAGAAATTATCGCGGAATATGCCGACCCCAGGCACGGGCGCGACCCGGGTCGGGCCGCTTGGATTGCCATCCTTGAAGCGCTGGCACCGGGGACTTCGCCGCCGGGGGCCGTGGTGGGGCTAGAGGCCACCCGCGGCGGGCTGGAAGACACGGACGCACAGACATCGCGCGCGCGGCGCGCAGCTGCCGACCGGCTACGGGAAACCGGGCAAGCCGACCCCCGGCTGCTCCGGGTGGGCCACCGGTCGCTGGCGGCGACGACAGCCGATCTTGTCCACGTGCTGCAACGGCTGCACATGGCGCTCGCCGCAACCGCCGTCGCCGCCACCAACCCGCTGGCGGCGACGCACCGGCTCGACGCCATCTTTCAGCTCGAAGCCGACCGCCTCGTGGTCGCGTTCCCAGCGTCGGCGTCGCGACTCGCCGCTTCCCGGGCCGCTGCAATGGCGGCGGCCATAGACGGCACTGCCCGCTGGACCGGCAGCTCGGCGGCATCCCTCTACGCCAGAGCGACCGAGCTCGAAGCCGCGATCATCTAGCCGCCGAGAAGCTCGTCTTCACGTGGGCGTGGGCCGACTTCATGCAGAGCCGGTACGCGCTCGCGCGGTCCGTGCCCAGCTTCGCCGCCTGATCCGCCACGCGGGTGCACGCCGCGCGGTACTCGGGGTCGTCGTGCAGCGCGGTGTGCATCGTTAGTTGGAGGTTCAGATTGGTGTCTTCGTTGCGGAGGGTTTGGAGTTGAGCCTTGGCGGCATCTACGCGTTGTTGGAGCAGAAGCTGCTTTGCATCAAACTCGTCGGCTTTATCTGCAAGAGCTTTGGTGCTTGTTGCTTTTGCATCATTTGCGGCCGTGATCTTGAGGAAGGCCTCATTGGCTGTTGTTAGGGCGCTATTATCCGCAAGAAGCTGCTTGACCACACCCACATCCGTGGGTGTTTCAGCCCATATCCCTAGCTTTTCGCACGTTTCTTTCTTGACACATTTTACTTTGCCGTCGTTCTGGAACTGCCAGGGTCGGTCACTGCCCAGCTCATTGGCAAGCGCGGTAAGCGATTTGTAATCAGTGCCCATTTCCCTAAATTTCTTAGGGTCGTACGTGCCAGCGGCAAACGGCGTGCTACTGGACTTTACAATCATCTGTCCTTCTGCGTTGATTTGAAAGGTATCGCCTGCCACTGTTGGCATGTCTTTCAAAGCAGAATCGCGTTCAGAAACCTTGTTGCGCAGCTCGTCGATTGTTTTAAAGGTGGTCCCTTGTTGTATTCCAAACTTACCAGCACAGGTGGCGTTGCAAAGGTAACCATCGTTCCGTACCTCCACCCCTACATCGAGCCGGGCACTTGATGCAATGGTTTTTAAGGAGTTTAGCTTGTCTAGCTCACCCAACGCTTCACTTTGTTTTTGCGTTTCCTGTTCCACTTGTGTCCTGAGTGTATCATTTTCATGGGTTATGCGGTCAAGCTGCGCTTGTTCCTTTTCCAATGCATCAGTACCTTTTACTTGTTCTTGATTGAGCCGATCCTTGTGTGCTTCCGTGTCGGCGTTAAGAGCCTGTTTGCGTTGCACTAATACTTCTAGGTCCTTCTGAATGCGTTCAAGCTCAGCTTGACTTGCGTTCTTTTTCTGGACGTGCCTCCGAACCACCGCAGCGGCGGCCGTTGTCTGCTTTTCTGCATCAGAAACCATCACTAGCCGTTCCTTTTTGTCTTCTTCTTGTGTCGCGCTTAACGTTTTTTTGTTCTTAGTTAACCTCTTCCTCTGCGCTTCTGTGAGAGCGTTCAACTTTAGCGAGACTAACCCATCGTTTACGTTGCTGGGGTCAAGCCTAATGCCAGCGGGTATTGCTTCTCCAACTGCGGCAAGTGCTTTGATCAAGTCTTTCCGTTTAGTACTGTCTACAAACATTGTCATAGCTGCATTTTCAAGAGCGCTTAGATCTCGAGGTTGAGCGTCATCTATACCCGTTATATGTCGCAGTACCTTTTCCTTACGCGTGTCAGATGCGGCAGATTTGACCCCTTCACCAAGATCGGCTATAAGTGAATTCAGTCTAACAGTAGCATCAACAGTGTTGGTGGCTCCTAGTGCAGTTAATGCCGCCGCTTCAAATTTGCCCGACAATGCTAGTTTGTTCAGGAGCTCTGTGTTTAACTTGCTTACATCGCCCAGTAGAACCGATTTGGGAAACGCGACATCAAGCTCTTTATCAAATCGGCAAAGGCGGCGCTGGCCGTCATTGAGCACGTCTAGCTTGTTGTTTACATCATTTGCTACGCGACAGTACAGGAAATTTAGGGGGGGCTCCCCAACCTTTGTAGTTGTGGTCGATCCCTTCCAGTCTAGTTTTGATTGTGTTGGTTGTTCAAAGAGCATGTCAAGGGATGTGTAGTGTTTGCCGTTATGCTCCACGCCTTTGTGTACCATTCTTTGTTTGAGGTTTATTTCGCATGCGCCTGCAAGGCGTGACGGCACGCACTTTACGGATTCTTTCCGTGATAGGGCGGCAACACCATCTCCTAATAAACCAAACGCACTTGAAGCGTCACTTTCTTGGCACCCTCGTTCCATGCAATCCTTCTTATTCGTTCCACCCACATTGCAATTTTGGACCCAGGATGTTTTCTCGACACCGTCCACGAACTGTGTGCACGGGCCAATACAATCACACGCGTCAGGGAATGCCGTGTTTAGAGCATCTAATTGACCCTTAAACATTCGCTGGTATTCGTTCTGGTTAAACACAAGCTGACTCATTCCTGCCTTTTCCATCACATATTTCAATTTCACACCATAATGAACACGTACGCCCTCGACATCCCACTTGCGCTCACGAACCCGGCGTGGTCCGAGACGGTGCGAAACCGCGACACGGCGGCGGGGCAGACGGCCTGGGATGAAGGCACGGGCGCCGAGCTGGCGTTCGAGGCCCTGGCGCTCGCGCGGGGCTGGGGCACATCCCGCCGCGCCAACGCCGAGGAGAACATGATGCAGCACACCGACCTCTTCCTGGGCGACCCGCCGGCGGCCGACGAGCCGCTGTTCAAGGCGACCAAGCGAGCCGCCTGGGCAACCGAGCTCGCGGTGGACGTCAAGTCGCAGAAGTGGGCGTCGCAGATGTTCGGCGCCGAGCGGGTCGACGCCGTCTGGGTCGAGCTCCACGGGGCAAAGCCGGCGTCGCCCGGCTGGCTCTACACCAAAAAGGGACCCGACGCTTTTGCGTTCGAGCGGCCCGGCGGCGAGTTTGCCATCGTGCCCCGCATCGCGCTGCAGCGCTGCGTCGCCGAGCACGTGAAGGACACCGAGACGCTCGACCAGCAAGACGCCACGCTCAAGCGCTACGCCCGCGGCAAGGCGCAGGTGGGAGGGAGGTGCGATGTCTGCACCTTGGTGCCGATGGCGGTGCTCGAGCCGTACATTGACCAAGTGTGGCGCGCAATGGCGACTTAGGCGACGCAAAAGCCACACGTTTTTCGACAGTTTGTTTGCATAGAGCCGTAGTATGCGTTGCCTGGCTCACAGAACCCAGAGCCTTTGTAGTAATTGCAATCCTGTCCGATATCCTCGCAGTGCGGCGTGGCTGCCCCCGGCGGCAGCAAGCAGCGGACAGCTATCGAGTCGAGGCAGTAAGCCTTGGCGTTGATTAGCGATTGCACGCAGCAGTGTGGTCGTGCAGAAGTGCAGCCTGCCCCGCCGCACCCATCGCCGCAATCGGATGGGCAGCACGCGGCCTTGTCGTCGCTGAGAACCCCGTGGCGGCAGTATACTACGTGGGGATTGGCTGCGACGGCGGTGGTGGGCTGCGCTGGTGCAGCTTTTACCGTTGGCATCCGAATTACAATTATCGCAATTGCAGCAAGAATCACGGCCACTACAAGCATCCAGAGCTTGAATCGCATTAGGTTGCTTTATCTTTAGCAAAGCTCAAAAAATGGGCTTGGTGGACACATGCCGGAGGTTGTTGGAGGATCGCGGGTACAGCCGGATACATCCGCCCAAATCGGCCAAGCAGACGGGTGTCCTGCGGGACTTGCTACTGGAGGCACGCGCCCCGGGTCGCAGCGCGCTTGTGCTGGACCACAGCACTGCATCGGTCGGCGTGGAGTGGGCCCGGAAGCTCGTCGCGCTTGCCGCGACGGGCGCACACGACGAGTTTGTGCTTGTCGTTGCCGATGGTGCCAACGCAACATCGTACTCTGCCCGGCAGCTATTCGCCAACCTCAACGTGACAGTGTTCCGCGCTTGCCGGCTCGCGGTCCCGTACGTTGACAGTATCTACGTGCCCCCGCACCGCAAGTCGTCCGAGAGCGAGCTCGCGGTGTCGCACCCCACCGTCAACCCAGACTCAATCCCAACGATCTCCGAGTCCGACCCAGTGTGCTTATGGTACGGGTGGCGGCCAGGGACAGTCATTGTGGTTCGGCTGAAGTTTGGAAACATGACGCCCTACAACATGTTTGAGCGAGTCGTGCCCGCTGCGTAGCTCACCGCCGAGGGCGCTGCCTACTCCCAGTCGCGCTGGCGCACTAATTTCACTTTTCATCAGACGAACTATAAACGCAGCACGGGTCGCCCCATTAATGCACAGAGTTTGCCTCGTCCGAAACGAGCGCAACAAATGGGTTGGCCACCATGACAGTTCCGCTGGCATTGAGGTGATCGACGCACACTTGCATCGCGCGGGATTCATACTCGCGATTGTACTGCAGCCGCTGGATTTTACGGCTAAGCTCCGCGTCAATTGCAGCACGCCGCGCGTTTAGTACGGCCTGGGCCCCTGTTTGCTTTTGGTGGCCCGAGGCGGTCTCGAGCCGCGTAAGCGCCGCTTCAAGAAGCTGTGGATCCGGCGTCGCCTGTATGACACGCTTTTGTTGTTTCATCAGGTCGGCGTCGATTCGATTCAACTCCTGGGTAACGTTGTTCAGGACCGTCTTACAACGCCTCTCCAGTTTTTCGCCTCGCCACGGTGCGCTTGCCTTCACGTTTACTGGTTTGGGTGCAGGTGCAGTTGGAGAACCAACCAGCGCACCCCCGCGGCGGTACAGTTTGTTTCCGTTATCTAGCAGCATGTCGCTAACGCTATTGAACCGCACTTTAGGCTTGGAGCGTACAGGATTCTGAGCCAGCCATGCACCCGGAGCAAGCGGCGCTTCAAACCTGGGTGGACCAAGACCATTCATTTATACCCCTACCAGACAGGATTTTGATCTTGGGTTAACCTAATATTATAATTTAGACCGTAATCCGAATGTCACGAAATCGATTGACCGGTCGGGCGCTCGGCCAGATATTAGTAAATTGGATTTAGTTTACGATACTTTCTAAGAGTTCGATTTAAATCAATAGAAGGGTCTTGCCACACTAAACTCTTAGTCGACTTCGTCAACTGCAGAATAAAACACGGCGGGCTCGATGGTGGTCACAAGCAAGTCAATCTCGGCTGCCGCCGTGCCGACGGCGTACAGCTGGAGGTGCCCGGTAAGAGGCGTGTGCAAATGCACCCGCTCATAAAACCGTCCCAGGAAGTAATCATCCTGGAACAGTAGGTACTCCGAGCCGGGCTCCGGCGCCAGCGGTTGGATCGAGATTGTGTTGACCGTGTCGCTCAGGAAAAGCCTGCCGACACCGCGAGCCATCGAAAACGTCAGCAGCTGGTAATTTGACCACCAGTTGTCGGTTGGGATTGTTCTTAAAACCGCCTCCACGGTCAGCTCGTGCGTATCGGTGGTCACGAACACGGCCGCGTCCGTGTGCAGGGGTAGTACCAGCCACGGGTCGCCCGTGGCCGAGGTGATTGCGGCAACGACGGCGGACGGCCAGTGAAACAGTATGCTTTCATCTCGCGCGCGAGCCGTGACCCCGACATTGCAGTCGGCTGGTATCAGGACACGGTGCTTGTGCAAGTGCGCATCCACACAGTCGATGCACTTCACCTCGTTTGACAAAACCTCGGGCATCGTGACCCTAAGACGCATCGGACGTTTCCTTATGCTGGGCCTTGACCCATTCAACAAACGGGGGCAGCTTCACGTACCCCGGCGACAACGTATCAGGCCTGCCAGGAGAGGTGAACAGCGTGGTCGGAAACCCAAAGCCACCGCCATTTGAAGCCGCTTTGATCGCTGCCACGTCCTTGTTCTCTTCCGGATCGGATAGATCCTCCACGTTCACCGCTTCAAACGAGATGCCCGAGGGGAACTGCTTTGATTCAAGGCCCCTGTTCCAGGTTTCGTTCACAAACTTGACCGACCAGCTGCACCGTGGATGATACACAAGCACCACCCGGCTCTTGGCGGCCGCGTCGCGCTGTGTTTTTACGTTGAGTGACGGCGGCTGCTCGGGCTTTTGGCCAGCCGCCTGTTCAGCTGCTTCCGGCGCGCCCAGCGGCGCGTGGCTCAAGGACTTGCCGTACCGATACGCAGCGTACAGCAGCACCGCCACGGCAAGAATGATGCAGATGCTGGTTGCGTTCACGGTCACCATTTAACAACCGGCGGGCATAGAACATGATGCAAACGCACTTTGGAGCGTGTGTGTGCGTTTGAGCGCAGAATACGGTGCCGAGCAGAGCAAACATGTCCGACGCTTCGACGGCCAAACAGTTCACATCCCAGTGGGCCGCGCTGCGAGATACCAACGACGAATTGACGGCCATTGTGTTCGACTACGCCGCGAAGGGTTGCTGCAACAAAGCTCTTGGGCGACGGTTCCGCACGACATCCATCAAGGCGCAGAACTTGCTCAAGGACATGCGCGACACATCAAAGGCGTGCGCGGCTGCTCAGCCACCCAAGCCCAAGAGTGCAAAGCGCAAAGTTGCAGAGGCAGAGGAACCGGCGGCAAAGCGGGGGTGCGGTAGCGAAGACTGCGCGAGCGACGACACAGAGGCGTAGTTAGTCCACCAACGCGTGCCACACATACAAGTTGCTATGAGACGACCCGCTGTAGTTTGCAATGCGCACGTAGCGTGGGGTATTCTCGAGCAATATAAACCCGCACTTGAGAGAGTTGATTGTCATAAAGTTAATGGTCTTGTTGGCTATGGATATCCAGTTAGAGTCGTTGTTGCTGTACTGCACGTTTATCATGTGGGTCGAGGCGCTCTGCATATAGATATTGCAATGCCTGTACCCAAGTGTGTCTATTGTGGCCGAGGTTTGCCCGCTCGCAAAGCTCGCGTTGTTAATCAAGATGCTCGGAGCAGTTTTTTTGGCGGTGGCTTCCACGAAAACAGCTCCACTGGCGTTGACCTGTAGGGGTGCGTAGTCGCCATCAGCACCCCCTAAAGCGGCAAGAGAATCATTGCGGACCGCCAGTGCCATGACGCCCACGTCCCCGCTACTGTGCGAAGCGTCTTCGGCCTTGCCGAGATTGGTGGCGCCAGTACCCGGCACGATCGACGTAACGTCCACATCCCCAATGTCCACCCCCGTGTTAGCTGCAAGCTTGCCAATTGCCGCCGAACCTGCTTGCAGCGTCGACTGCACCGCAAAAGTCCCGGCGTTGGTCACAGCTGACGACGCGGCTGAGACCACGTCGACCTTCAGATGGCCGTCCGAGTCGCACAGTATGTTGGTGGATGTGCCGCTGCTACCAATAGTAGTTCGTGCCGTAAGATCTCCGCCACTGCCACCTGAACCGGTCGTTACACGTAGCTCCCCGTCGGCGTTAATAGTCAGCGGCACGTAGTCACCATCGGCGCCCAAGTCAGACTGGCTGTCCTGCCTCACCGCCAGCGCCATCACTCCGACATCACCGCTCGAGTGCGCCGCGTCTTCCGCTTTGCCGAGGTTGGTCGCTCCGACACCTGGAATCACCGACGTCACGTCCACGTCTCCAATATCCACTCCAGTATTGGCTGCTAGCTTGCCAATGGCCGCCGACCCTGCTTGCAGGGTCGATTGCACTGCAAAAGTTCCGGCGTTGGTTACCGCACCATCAAAGCCACCCGCTGCAATGTTAACGTCCACGCGGCTTGAGTTGATTGCGGCAGCCAGCTCGGTCAGCCCAGCGTTGGTCACCGCAGTGCGAACCTCGCCATCAGCGTTGATTGACATTGGGACGTAATCACCGTCGGCGCCAAAGTCACTTTGAGTGTCCTGCCGCACTGCCAAACTCATCACCCCGACATCTCCGCTTGAGTGCGCTGCGTCTTCGGCCTTGCCGAGGTTGGTGGCGCCAACACCTGGGATCACCGACAGCACGTCCACGTCCCCAATGTCCACACCAGTG
>Ga0115000_10001085_pt1 | contig 24691 bp, 17 predicted proteins | sample ArcticOcean_MG_C_6_FD_89690 | JGI IMG/M metagenome (GOLD analysis project Ga0115000, IMG submission 89690) | Marine microbial communities from western Arctic Ocean - ArcticOcean_MG_CB8_128 | ecosystem: Environmental > Aquatic > Marine > Oceanic | place: Arctic Ocean: Canada Basin | collected... | reverse complement strand
GGTGAACAACCGAGGACGAAGGACGAACAAGTGAATTCCTTTGAAAATAAAGATAATGGTGAACAACCGAGGACGAAGGACGAACAAGTGAATTCCTTTGAAAATAAAGATAATGGTGAACAAAAACCTGTCTAAACATAAAATCAATAGTAATTCAACAAAAACATCAAGAACTTTCACTCCCCCTATTTTACTTTTAGATGACCTAAAATTCATTACCAATGTTAACTTGAAAAGCGGGTGTTTTGATAGTTAGCAATTTTACAAATCACTTAACATTTAACTTATGACTAAAAGACTACAATTTACAAAAAGAGCTAATGTACTTTCAGCGGCTGCTGTTGTATTGTTTAGTGCAATATCTCTACAAGGTGTTGCTCAAATAAAGCTAAATTCTATAAATCAAGCTCGTGCAGCTTCTTGGACGCCAACTTCTCAAGATTTAATTCCAACAGACAATGATCAAGGGGAAATTAATTTGGCGATGGCTGATATGACTATGGATCATGGTTGGGGAACTCAAAGTTTAATCTTTCCTCAGAACAGAAGATCATGGGCTATTTCAATTATTCATGGTCATCAAATCATGAAAAACGTTTTGAAAATAGAAAAAATCCCTCGTGGCCTTTTATTTGCTAAATCAATAACTGAATCTCTCTGTGCATGTGATGACGGTTTTATAGATGATCCACTTGCTAGGTATCCTCTTCCAAACAATAGTGAGGTAGTAGATCAGGCTGCTGCTACGAGGATTATGGATAAAGGATGTTTCCAATTTACTAATAATGCTGCACTGACTTCAATGCAAAAGTTTTTTAACAGTCATCCAAGATTTATGGTTGGTACAGGAATTCCACTTTGGAATGATCCGTTTCCGAATCATACAGAGGCAGAAAATAACGCTGCTTCAACTAGACAAGTTTGGGGTAACCTATACGAAACCGCTGCTTTATCATCTGCTTACATGAGTATATTGGCTGTTAGATACTTGGAAGTTAAAAGAGGATTAGCTCCTATCTGTTTTGCTGCTGAATCAGCTGACCCTATGGCTCTTGCCAAACTTATGGCTCTTGGATTTAATATAGGGCTTGATGCTCCTGATTTTACTAATATTTTAGAAACCCACAGAGATGGAAATTTATTATTGCCACATTTAGAAGATGGAATCGCAGACGGTGGATTAACGGCTGATGTCCATGCTTATAAAATTGGTAACCTTTGCTATGCTTTGGAGAACCGAGAGAATGAAATGTATGATAATTTAGGATTCACAATGTCTGCCACATATGGAGGTGCTTATGATCCGCAAATTGTATGAGATGATGTTCAAACTTACCTAGATAAAATTAGCATCATGTATACTGATGTTAACTGGACAACCGCAGTGAGTGCTGTTCAAACTAAATTCAACAGCATCAATGGAGGAAACTCTATTTCTTTTGATAGTGACATGGGTGAAGTAATTGATGAATTGATGTTACAACTTCCTATAGAAGATCCTTCAAAGCAAATAACATGGCAAGCTCCTGTTGAAGTAATGGATTGTGGAAATGCTTTGGCTGTAGGAATTAACGAAATCAATAACATCACTGATATTTCAGTTTATCCTAACCCAACTACCAACCAAACAACTGTTAAATTTAACCTTGAAGAAACTGCTGATGTTTCCGTTAAAATTTATAACATACTTGGAATTGTACTAGCTACTCCTGTTAATTCTCTGAGAACTAATTCAGGTGCTGCACAGATCACATTTGATGCTAGCAACTTAGCTGCTGGAGCATACAATGTATTAATCTCTACCGAAAACGGAGCTTCATTTGCTCAAAGGGTTGTTGTACAATAACAATACGTTTTAATATAATAATTATAGTGGCAGCCTATTTCAGAAATGAAATAGCCTGCTTTTATTTTAAAACTTTCATACTTCCGAAACAACACCTCAAATGCCTAGATCTTATTTAAACCAAAATCTTCTTGTTTTAAACAAGTAAAAATACGGACAGACCTTATTTAAATCAATAGTGAAGTCCAAAATTCACGTCATTCCCACGCCATCAGTGGGAAAACTGACACCAGCTCCTTGAAAAGTTTTTGGTTGAGGTGGCTTATTTGCCGATGCGAAATGTGAAAACAGCTGTTAATACAGGGAGGTAGAGTGTTGAGTAACTAAATAGTGACGGTGTAAAATCACTTTTTATGTAGGGATATAGAGTGGATTTTGTCCATAAAATCGTTGTTGATAACTTGTCCTGTGAAGGGGCTAATTTTGTAATCGTGCTTTTTTACATAACACTCCAAAATCATCGCTCATTCTTAATTGTTAGATAGCTTAATGTTGTTTTTTATTATTGCGTTAATTTTAATTTTAACACTTGCGTCTATATCAACTGCTTTTGCTTCCTGCCAAAATGTAGATAGGCTATTTTCCACTTCTTCGATTAAAGGGAGTGGTTTTAAAATGCCAACATCTTTAGCAACAGCTAAAAAATCTGCCTTAGTTATTTCAGTTCTTTTTCCATTTACTTCTGCAAAATGTAAACTAAGTGTACTTTGAAATGGGTCAAGAGGAAAAGTTAAATCGTATGCAGGAGATAAGTTCCATTGACCATCTTTATTCATTAAAAAACCAAAGTTTTTATAGTGAGTATCGGTATTCCCTGAAAGTATGTTAAAGACCATCTGCTTATATAGAGATTGTTTTGTGGCTGCATCCGATTTAAAGTAATCTAGTAACTTAAATAGATGTTTGTAATCAAACCTTTGGCCTCTGGTAAACTTTCCAGATAAAGCAAAAAAGGTTTGAGTATGTAACTTTTCACCATCAATTCTATCAAATCTCTTACTGGCAAAATGGTGCAGTCCATCTAGTTCAATAAGCTTACTGTCAGCCACATTTATTCCTGCTTTTCTGGCCAATTCGTTGTAAACGAATTCTATTTTGTTTTTGTTGGTTGACCAGTCTGTGCCATCGTTATTGGTTAATTTCACAACGTAATAATCAGTTGGTTTATCATATTCAATATCCCCTGGCACAAAACGATTGTCTTGTTCTCCTAATAATATTTTTGCTTGAGCACCACCGATACTGGCACCACCGAAATTCACAATCCCTTCTAAATTCTTAATCTCCTCTTTAGATAGGCTCATTGATAGGCTCACCTTTCCTTTGACAATTTCATTTGCAAGAGTAGCAATTTCATTAAGGTTAATGTCTGAACTTCGGCCCAGCTCTTTACCTTTTTCATATTCAAAAGCTCCCATTCCTCTATTACCTATGTATAGTAGTCTTTCTACAGGGTTAAAGTCATTTTTTTCTAGCCCTTTCTCATTCATCCAAGCGGTGAATACTTTATTTCCAAAACTGTCCGGCAGAGAATCTATAAAAGAAGGAAATAGGCCATGACAAATTTCATCAAAATCAGTCCCTAAATATTTTCTAATATGAGGCTTTATTATGAATGGAGCAGGATTCGAACTGTTTAAATCAAAGTTTTCATCGAGTTCAAAAACCGAAGTACTGAATTCCTCATTCCAGCTAATGTATCCAAAGGTTTTTCCGAATATATTAATTTTAGCATTACTCATAATTATACTTTATTGCCTTCAAAGGGCTCTGGTTTAGCAGAATTTAGGATTTTCAGTTCGTTATTAAATTGCACTTTAGGAGAGCCTAAATCTTCTACGTGGAGAGCTTGGAGTAGTTTTCTGTCTAAGTCAAAGTATTTAATAACCTTGATGAAAATTTTTAGATGACAGCCATCTCCTTTTTCAATAGCTTTTATTGTAGAGACATTAACTCCTATTTGTTTAGCTAAGGAAACTTGAGAGATTTTTTTTAGCTTTCTTCGCTTAGAAATTGAAGAGCCTATTTCCTCTAAAATTTCAAAGTCGGATTTTTGAAACAATTCTAACATATGTTAAATGTACATAAAAGAAGTGGTTAAAACCACTACAAGGTGGTTTTTTATTAATTAATAGTGTAAAAAACCACTTTAATTATCAGATTAAATACGGGACTGCATCATTTGACAATGTAGGTTTAAAAAGGGCAGTGGTGGGAGTAGTGACAATTTCGTAGACTTTAGATTGCTTTTGGTGATATAAACTGAGTACGAAAAGCATGACTGAAACACCATTGGAAATAATATTGTACATTTGTGTATATAATGAGCCCACTAGAATTAAAATATGCAGATCAAGAGCCTTTGTTTTCTGACGAAGCATTGGATGATTTAGCTCATTAAGAATGAGAACGAACAAACTCGTCTACACTACTTTATCAAACAACAAAAAAGCGTTATTGATAGAGGTGTTGAAATGGGAGTTCTTAGTGAAGAGAAAGTAAATAGTTATTCCCTTTTATAATTGAATCTTACAGTTTTAGCCGGTCCAAATGGTGTGGGTAAAACATATTACTCAGATTTACTTCTTGATAGTCAGTATATCCCTTGTCCTCCTATAAATACGGATGATTTGTCTAAGTTAATCAACGAAGATTTACTACCCTATCACATTCTTCGTTATGAAGCAGAACGTCAAAAACAGATTGAAAAGTTATTTTATGATATTGCTAGTAATTCAATTGATAATAAAGTCGATTTTTCATACGAGTCAAATTTAAGCTCTTAAAACCAACTGGATCCGATAGGTTTGTTTCAAGAAGCTGGTTATGAAATCAACTTAGTATACATGTGTCTGTCTTCAATAAAAGAAAGTATATCAAGAGTTAAGTTGAGAACAAGTAAAGGAGGGCATCCGGTTGAACTAGGTAAATTAGAGTATAATTTTGACCAAGGATTAAAAAAATTAGACGCTACATTCGATGAGTGGAAGAAGTTGGTAGTAATTGAATCCAACATCGTTACCAATAAAATTCATATAGCATTTATCATAGAAAATAAGTCACTTGTCCAATATACTGGAACTCCAGAAAGTTTTTCTCCAACTTTGACTCCAAGGTTATTGGAATTGATCAAGAATAGTGATTTGTCGTTGTTTTAACCTTTTTAGAAGAAGTAGTGTGAAACATCGTATTACTGATGACCAAGTACTGCTCATTTGACAATGTAGGATTCGAAAGGGCAGAGGAGGGTGTAGTGACAAATTCGTAGACGTAGAATTTTTATATTCTAGTTTAGAATCTACTTCCCGATACAGAAAGTGATTATGCTTAGTTATAAGGTGCTTGCCACAAATACGACTCAAATAATTATGACTCAATTAGATACAGTAGTGGCAATACTTCATGAGTGGAGGTTTTGTTATATTTTTTTAATATGAGTTCTCTTGCGAGTCTTCCAGTCTTCTTAATAAGATGTGAAGTGTTTATATTTTTATAATATTGATTGTCAGTCGTTTGGTGTTTTGGAGGGGTAATGTCAACAAATTAAATTTGTAAATAGGGCAGTGCATTTTGCGGATTTCATTTTGTGATATCAATGTGTTCTGTAATTTATTTCGAAACACCTTGATAAAAAAAGAAAATAATCTGTTTTACGAAACCTATTACTAGTATTTTCGTATTGTAAAGTATGTAGGTTAAGTGATCTACAATATCCAATGTTTATGTAGTAAAAAAATGAATGATTAAGTCTTCGATCTATCAGTTGATTACATTAGCTTTCTTGTTTGGAAGTGTTAATTTATCTGTTGCTCAAATCTCCGCGTTTCCCTACTCTGAATTTTTTGAAGCGGTTATGGGGGCATGGGTTAACGAGTCAGGTGATGACATGGATTGGACACGTGATCAGAACGGAACCCCTTCGGGCGGAACTGGTCCTGCCAGTGGAACTGGTGGAGGTGCTACCTGGCATATGTTCACGGAGGTCTCTGGTGCCAACTCCCCTAATAAAAGAGCGTATTTAGAGGCAGAATTTGACTTTACAGGAGAATTTAATCCTCAATTGACCTTCATGTATCACATGTTTGGAGGTAGTATTGGAGAACTTCATGTAGATGTATTCGATGGTGTTTGGTATACCAGTATTTGGAGCATGGTTGGCGGACAGCAGGCTGCCAATGGAGACGCTTATAGGGAAGGAAATATAAATTTGACCTCTTATGAAAACAGAAGCGGAGTAAAAATCAGATTCAGTGCTATATCGGGAACTAACTGGGATGGAGATATAGCAATTGATGACGTTTCGGTTTGTACTATCAACCCTGGAGTAGCAGCAGACAAACTCATTTAAGTAATTCTGTAAAAAATCATGATCAATTCTGTGATGAACATCAAACAACATTCTTTTGGCGTTATTAATTACTGTATGAATCCTTGGCAATACTTTTTGTGGAGCCACCACACTTCTTGCAGAAAATTCCTTATAAAAGACGTTGAGCTTTGAAAGCTAATTTACAACTGGATTCGTCAGGATAGCGATGGTGAAAATCTAGTAAATTCATTTTTCTTGTATATTGATTTATACAAGAATACTGCCTCACACCATAAGTGGTTTATGGTATTTGTTGGGGAAAGTGGCGGATAAGCATAATTTACAATATGTTTTGTTCATAAAATCGTTGTTCGTAACATGTCCGCAGAGGAGATCGTTCTGTCAAATGAGTTTAGTTTCTTAATCAAGTTCAAAGTCAATTGTTGAAGTGCTTTTTTTATCACATTTTCATGATGAAAAGTTGTAATCAATTTGATATTCATTTTAAATCATAATTTTAATACCACATTCTTGTAACAATTTCATCAAAAAACAAGTATAACTAGTATATTGGTATTAGTTAAACAAAGAAGTTGGAAATAATCCAAATTTAATTGGATCATTTCAGAATAAAAAAGATTAAGAAGTTAAACAATCAAACGGGGGTATTGTATTTTGTTTGATTAGAAATTATTTAAAAATGAAGTTAAAACTGGATCAACTTATTTTATTGTTTGTAGCCTTGCTAATTAGTTCGGGTTCAATGCAAGGTGCAGTGGTTTGGGGTTCAGAAGCTTTCCCGGATGCTAATGGAACTAAAGATGATCCAGGAGGTGAATGGACTACTGACGCATCGGCGCTCAATTTATTTGATGGTGGTCTTTTTGAAGTGCAAACTAACAAGATTGAAGCTGAGGATTTAGACGGAATTGCAGTGTGGAAAACTCAAAGTATTGATATTTCTGCAGAGACTGCAGTTAAGTTTTCTTTGGATTTAGATGATAACACTAATAGTTTGAGTGCGGATGATACCGTTTGGGTTTATTATTCAATTGACGGTGGTTCGGAAATTCTTTTGTATAAAGGTGTAGACGATTTGCCAGCAAGTCCTGAAACAATAGGTGCAATTAATTTATCAGGGACAAGTCTGGTTATTATAGTCAAAATGTTCAATAATACCATTGGAGAGAAGTATACGATAGATAATGTGCTTGTGGAGGATTTCGCAGCAGTAAATTACTATTCCATTGCAGACGGATTGTGGAGTGACGGTACAAAGTGGTCTACTGATGATGTACTAAAACATACGGGCGCTGCTGCGGGATCTTTTCCTAATGCTCAAGATGTTAATGTGGAAGTAGGTGCCCATACCATGACTTATAATAATACTTATTCCATGGCAAATTTAACAGTCCTGAATGGGGGTACAATATCTTTTTCAGTAAATAATAAAATGATTGATGTTTTCAATAATGGAACTATAGATGTTCAAGCTGGAGGTGCGATTGACGGTACACCAATAAATGGTTCAAGATTTCGGTACACTGACAAAGGACTGTATGAGGTAATTTGTAATGGAACTATTGATTTAGGAAGGATTAACACCAACCTGGAAGAGTCTCAAATTACATTTACTGGGTCTGGAGACATTACTTTAGATCAACATTTTAATTATAACAGTCCAGGTACAGAAATTGTCAATAGTAGTACTGGAACGCTAACGGTTCCATTGGTTAGGTTTAAGAATATTAATCAAAAATTCACCAATAATGGTACGCTTGTAGTAGATGAGTTTCAGCATTTAGGAGGGCTTTCTATCGATGGTTGCACTGTTACCAATAATGTTGGTGCGACAATGACCGTGAATGTAGAAGTGGATTGTGGAAATTACACTTGGAACATTTATAATTATGGGACTTTTGAGCACAACGGACAGTGGACTGATGTGACCGCTGGAGAGGTTAATTTTTATAATTATGCTGGCGCAACATATAATTTCTCAGGGACCACAGCTTCAGATCCTGATATTTATTTTTATTCGGACTATGCCACAAATATTATAAACTATGATCGGGCCGGAGATCAAAATGTGATAATTCCACAAGACGCTTATTCAAACTTAACTATATCAGGAAGTGGATCTAAAACCGCAGCTACAGGAGCTGTTGATGTAAATAATGACCTCCGTATATCAGGGACTGCTATTTTTAATGTTAATACAAACACCAATGATCTTACTTTAGCAGGTAACTGGATTAATTCTACTGGTATAGGAGGAACTTTTGTGGAAGGGAATCAAACGGTCACTTTAGACGGAACTGGAGCACAAGAAATTACTAATTCAGTTAACGAAACTTTTTACAATTTGGTTTTGAATAAGTCGGCAGGTTCGGCCTCTATTGAAGCTGCATCAGATGTTGAAGTAACTAATCAATTAACAATTACAGATGGAATATTTGAAACGGGAACTCGATCATTGTTTGGTGCCGGTAATATAGTGGCAACCGGAGGTGATGTCCGATTTGGAAAAACAGCAGTGTCTGTCCCTGAAATGAGTGGAACAATTACATGTTCTGGAGGGATTTTTATATTTAATGGAGCAGGCGATCAATCTATCGATGGAGCTACAGGCGCTGAAGGTTATCATGCTGTTGTTTTTGATGGGTCAGGAACCAAAACATTAGGAGGTACAATTGACGTCGACTCAATTTTAACAATCGATGCTGGTGTAGTATTAGATGTAAGTGCAACACCTTACAATATTGCAGTTGAAGGTAATTGGAACAATTTAGGAACTTTTACTGAGCAAACTGGTACAGTGACTTTTGATGGGTCAGCAGCAGTCACAATATCTCATTCTTCGGAAGAAACGTTTTACAACCTTACCATAAACAACAGCGTTCCATCTAATGCTATTACATTGAGTTCTGACGTAAGGGTAACTAACATCATGACCTTCACCGCTGGCCATGTAGTTTCGACAACCAGCAACTCATTGAAGTTAAGTAGTGGTGCTAGCGTAGCTACTGTCACTGATGTTAGCCATGTTAGTGGTGCGATGGAAAAAGACATGAATTTAGCTGCATTGTTTGAGTTTCCGATAGGGAATGGACTTGTTTATAGAAGAGGTGGTGTTACACCAGGAGGCACCGCAAATACAACTTATAGAATGGAGTTCATTCAAAGCAAGCATCCATCCCTTGATCCTTCGACACTGGATCATGTTAGTAAATTTGAACATTGGACGCTAGAGCGATTATCAGGAACTGAAAACTGTCTAGTTAGGTTAAGTTATGATGCAAGTAGCGTGGTAGATGATCAAGCTTCATTGTTGGTAGTGAATTATGACGGAACTTCGGACTGGAATGATGAGTGTCCTCCAGGGTGTACTACTGGAGGCGTTGTATCAGATGGATGGATCGAATCAGGTGCTAGTTTTGCTTTTGGTACAAGCAAATATTTTACATTAGGATGTGATGACCCAACTAAAAATCCATTAGTAGGTCAATTGTTTTCCAGGGGAACAGGGACGAATAATTGGGATTTAACTACTAATTGGTCATACACTGACGGTGGAGCATCCTGTGGTTGCACTCCACAAACTACTACTAAAGTCGTTGTTCGAACTGGAGAGACTATTAATCTCAACGTGGCTGCAACGGCCAATTCTATTCGCGTATTAAATGGAGGGAGTTTACTTTGGACGTCGGCTAACGACTTACAAATAACAAATGATGGAATTGTTGATGTTGATGCTGGAGGAATAATGGATAGAAATGGAAATACAGGGGGATTGCAACTAATGACTGCAGGAGGGCAGTATTCTATAATAAATGATGGTACTATGGATCTATATAATTTAAATTTATTTAATACGGGAGGTGCAGTTACCATTAATGGATCTAGTGATATCAATGTAGCAGATAATATAGATATTGAAAATGCTAATATTTCCATTGTAAATAATAATTCGGGGACCATTAATCTTGATAACACAAGTGGTACAGGTGACTTGGTTTTTAAAAGCTCTGGTCAATGGCTAGTAAATAATGGCACAATTTCTATTGGAAGAAACCTTGGCTTCGAAGACGATAATTCGCTGTTAACAAATAACAGCACTCTTACTATTACAGCGGACATTGCTATTGCAGGAACTACGGATGATAATAATGTGTTAACAAATGCTGCAGGAGGAACATTATCAATAGGAGATGATATAGATCTCAACTCTTCCATCTTTACCCTTAATAATTCAGCTGCAGTCGATATGGATGGAGATTTTCAAAATGTATCTGCAGGAGAAGGCAAATTTTACAATTATGCTGGATCGACATGGGAATTTGCAGGAGGAGCAAGTGATGTGGATGTAAGTTTATACTGTAACTATGCAGCCAATACTTTTGAGTATGATGGTGCTGTTGCTCAAAATATCTATGTTCCAGTAGATGCATATCATCATTTAACTTTGAGTACTTCCAATACTAAATCGACAGTAAATAATATTGATGTTAATGGTGATATAAGTATATTAAATAGTGCTGTTTTAGATGTAAATACTGGAGATGATAACATAAGCTTAGCGGGAAGCTGGATAAACAACAGTGGTGCAGGGGATCCTTTTTTACAAGGAACTGAGCGAGTAACTTTAGATGGTACAGCAGACCAAACAATAACTAACTCAAATGGAGAAACATTTTACAACGTAACAATTAACAAAGCATCTGGTGGAGTAATTTTAAACACAGGCACAAGTACAGATGTTACTATTGCAACCGGCGGAATATTGACAATGACAAAAGGTATTATTTCAACAACTGCTACTGAAACGTTAGCTATCAGCGATAATGCAGGGATGATTGGAGGAAATGTAACTTCATATGTTTCAGGACCATTACAAAAACTGGGGGACGATGACTTCACATTTCATGTTGGTTCCTCGGGAGTGTGGGCTCCAGTTGAAATAGGGGATAATTCTGAAGGTGAAACTTTTACTGTCTCTTACAGTGCTAGCGGATATAGCGATGTGTCTGTGACAGGTGTATTAAACAACGTTAGTACAGTTGAGTATTGGGATGTCACTGATGGAGGATTAGTTGGGGGAAATGACGTCGATGTAACCTTGTATTGGAAAGACGCTTCACGCTCGGGCATTGACAATGCAGCTGATTTGGTAGTTGCTCATTTTAATGGAACGGATTGGGAAGATTTCGGACAAAGCGCAATTGATTTTGGAAGTGTTGGATGGATAAAAGCCACAGGCGTTTCTAGTTTTAGCCCTGTTGCAACTGGCTCTAAAGCACCAGGAGTAAACTTATTACCTGTCGAATTATTATCTTTTTCTGCGGAACATGATGAGGATGAGAATGAAGTGGAAGTTTCATGGTGCACTGCAAGTGAAATAAACAATGATTTTTTTGTGGTAGAAAAATCCCAAAACGGAATCGATTTTCACGAAGTTACCACAGTTAATGGGGCAGGGCAAAGTTCATCTAAGAATTCATACGCCGTGGAGGATCAAGAGGTTTATGTTGGGAAAACTTACTATCGACTGAAGCAAGTTGATTTAAATGGAGATTTTGAATATTCGAATATTGTTTTTGTTCAAAATAGAAATAAAATAAAGGTAAATGTTTTCCCCAACCCGTTGAATAAAAGCCCTCTTTATGTGGCTATGGAGGGAGGTGACTCAGAAGAGGTATTAATTATTTTGTATAATTTTTTAGGCAAAGAAGTGTATTCAAAAGTAGCTCTGGTAAGTACGGATGAATCTAAAGTTGCTATTGATGTGGGAAGCCAACTTCAACCTGGTATATATACTATAGTTGGGAGTAGCAAAAATGAATTATTCCGTCGAAGAGTTGTTATTCAATAAGTTGTTGATTATTAATAGTCAACGCTTTAAAGTAATGATTGTAGACTTACTTCTTCTTCTTCTTCTTCTTCCTTAAAAAATGAGCATGAACATTCTTTTTTTTAAAAGAATTTGTGATCTATTTACCAATACAGAATATATTATCCTAGTAAAACCAGTACTTGTAGGCGGTTGAGTGACAGAATCGTGACGGTATTTTTTCAACTTTTATTCACAACATACAATATGTTTTGTCCCTGAAATCGTTGTTGAAAACTTGTCTGGTGAAGCACCTGTTCCTGGTTCCTTCGTTTACGTAAATAGAATAGAACTGCTTTCTGATTTTAAAATTAATTCTAACTACTGATTCTAATTTTCGTGAAACTTAAATTAAAACTTGTACCTGCACTACAACTTGTAAACTCTGAGTTTCCTTCTAACTGCCTAGACAGTAGCGATACAAGACTGAGTTCTGATTTTTTACAAGACAAGGTAGTATCAAATCCACAACCATTATCTGTAACCGAAATGTAAACTTGACCTTCGCTTTCACTTAAATTTAGTAAAATAACGCCTTCTTTTTTATCGATAAATGCATGCTTAAATGTATTTGTGAATACTTCACTTAGTAGTAATCCACAAGATATCGCTTGGTCCATGCTCACGTACACATTGTCTAATAGACCCTGTAAAGATATTTTTGAGACTTTAGAGTATGGACTTGCTATGGTATTGAATAGTTCGGACAGGTAAGTAAGCAAATTAATTTCTGAAAAATCACCAGTTTCATACAGCTTATCTTGTACTAAAGCCCTTGATGTTATTTTTGATTGAGCTTCTTTAAACTTAGAAAATAGTTTGTCATTATTAATATTCTTTAGTTGTAAACTATTGAAGCTAATGAGTTTTTAACTCTTTGGTGCACTTCTCGAAGCAAGACTTTTCTGTCTTGACTTTTATCATTGTCATACTTTTGAAAGGTGGTAAGTGCAATATCATGTGAAGAGCCTAACTCTTTTTGTTGGTAACCTAATAACTAAGTATTCGACCTGGCGATAGCCCAAGGTTGAATACAGTGTTGACTAACCCGTTGTTGGATTTTTGCACTATGGGTAATTCGAAGAAGGTGGTTCTTCCTGTTTTAAAAACATCCTAAATTTTGACGGTTGTAATTCAGGTTTATCATTGAATACCTAGTGCTTCCGTGATGCTTTGGAGTCTTTTTAGTAAGTAATTTTTCCATTTCTTCTTTGTTGTTACTCTGTTGCCAACGCACTCCCATCTCGAAGGAAATCAAGTGTTTTTTAATCATGGTAATCGGACATTTTTAACAAGTTGTTTGAGTATGATTTGTGGCGGTGGTCGAGCTTTGTTAAAACTAAACACAGTAATCAAAGTTCCTTTTTTACACGACGGACAAACTCTATGTACTGGCTGTTTTACTGAAACTTGCCCAACTGTTTTAGCTAATTGTTTTTGCAGTTTTTTTAAATGTTTCTTTTTCCAAGTCCCACTCAAAATTCCATAATGACGGATTCTTGTAAACCCTTTGGGTAAAATATGTAAGGAAAACCGATGTGTAAACTCCTTTTGAGAAAGCGTTTGTAATTCTTGACTTCCATCTTTCTTGTAGTTTTTGAGCTTAAAAGTTACTGTGTTTTTTACATGGTCAACATTAGTAATCCGGTGATTACTAATGGCTACCTTATGAGAACACCTACCCAAATACTCTATCACTGAAAAAGTATTTCTAAATGGTTTTTTAGTGAATACGACCCATTGTTTTTTAAACAAATCGTCAAATAATTTTTGAGGAATAAGCTCCTTGCTATTTCGGAGTTCTGCCACAAATTTGGCTCTAAAAACTTTGCTCATTTCTTTTACTGGAAATAAAAACTCCCCTTTATTTTTACTCTTTTTCCACTTTCCATATTTTGAAACTCCTCCCGATGGCACAATACAATTAAGGTGTGGATGTAGTTGCAAATTTTGCCCCCAAGTATGGAGTAATGCAATCATTCCCAACCTTGCTCCTAAGTAATTTGGGTTTTCAGAAAAACCTAAAAGTGTTGCCCATGCCGATTGAAACAAACTTGAATAAATAAGTTTTGGATTACTTAAACTTAAAATGTTCAACTCATGGGGAATGGTGAAAACCACATGGAAATATGGCACGTCAAGTACTTCGGACTCTCTAGCTTTTATCCACTGCTCTCGTTTATGTCCTTGGCAAGTAGGGCAATGTCTGTTTCGACAACTGTTGTAACTCAAATGAATTTTATCACAACAATTACAAACATCTACATGACCTCCTAACGCAGCTGTTCTACATTTTCTAACAGCGTGTAGTGTTCTGCTTTTCCAAGTGTTAGCACACCAGCTGTCTAATTGGTGTTGATGTTTATTTAAAACATCAGCCACCTTGTATTTAGGACGCACTTTACTTGTAAAGGGTATCTAAAGGACTAAATTTTGGTTGCTTTCCTAGGTTGGCAACATGGAGGTAAATAAGTGTGGTTTCAATATAAGCATGACCCAGTAACTCTTTGATACTGATAATATCCAACCCATCTTCCAATAAATGTGTTGCATAAGTATGACGGAATACATGAGCTGTCAACTTTTTGCTTATTCCTGTTTTTCGTTTGGCTTCTTTTACCGCATATTGAACTCCTCGTTGGGTGAGCTGCAACACTTCTCCTTCTTTAGTTACTTGAGAATTGAACACCTAACGGTATGGGTGTTCTGTTTCAAAATACTTTTTCAACCCTTTTGCAAGTATATCACTTAAAGGAACGTAACGGTCAAAACGTCCTTTTTGCTTTTTTACAAAAACTGTTTTACGGTCAAAGTCGATGTCTTTTTGTTCTAAATTACATAGTTCGTAATTACGCAAACCACAACTGTAAAGCATGGCAATGATTAGTTTGTGTTTTAAGTAGTTGGGTGATTTAATCAAAAGTTTAACCTCCTGTTTACTCAAAACAACGGGCAAATCTTTTTGACGCTTAATTTTAGGTAAATTAACCCGTAAGGTAGTCATGTCCATTACCCTGTAGGCTGCCCTAAGTCCAAAAACGGTGTGCTTAAAAAAACTTTCCGATGGAGTTTTATGTAAGTTTTGGCAGTAATGTAGGTAATTATCAATAGATTCCTTATCCAATTCTACAGGGCTTGCCATGTAATGCAAAGCCAAATGAGCCAGACTTCTTTTGTAATTATTTAGCGTGCTTTTAGCTTTGCCGTTGATAGAAAAACTTCGATTAAGTTTAAGGCATAATTCTTTGAAATTTGGAACGCAATCCTCTGCACGTTCTACAATTGTTTTACTTTTTTTTGATACATTACACTATGGTTTTTGATGAACTATAAAAATACCCTTTTTTCCAGTTTGGGAAAAGCTCCCGACTGGAAGGAGGGTTAGTTCAACAAGGTATATATCATATCTGTCAACTCAAATTCACTATTAGTAACATCCCCAGTGCCAGCTTACAATTTTTGAAAGTTTTTGTTTGTCATTTAACATTTGACCAGTACTGCTAAAAGCGGTTACAGGTTTAAGTTTAAAAGGCTGATTCTCCAGTTGTCTATAAGTAGGGTTAACATCTATCATAATTCCATTTTTTATGAATATTCTTACCGGTGTAATTAAAAACAGCCCTCTCCTTAACCTCAACTAATCCTAACTTACTTAACAGGGGGAGAGGGCTGGTTCAACAGCTTAGACAAAAAAACATGTCAATTCCCTTATCTTAATATAATTTTTCGTAAAAAAAACAGATGAGCAACAATAAAAAATGAGTGAGAACTGATGTCCCCACTCATTTATCCACTCACCAAAAAATCCCCTCCCGAGCATAGGGAACAAGTGCACTTCAATAAAAACAACTGTTGTAAACAAGTGAGTTCCTTTCAAATCGATTACCAGCGAACATCCGAGGAGGTACAACGAACAGGTGCACTCCATTAGAAAGGCTAGATATGTAAACAGCTGACTTTAGGAAGAATTAATTCTTTATAAACTCCCTTACATCACCATTTATGTTCAAATAATATTGTCATGGTTTTAAAGCTTCAACATCCATTAAGTTGTTGGTTTCTCCTTTAATAAGAGCACCTTTTGAATCAGTTAATACCCAATAACTAAATTCTCCCTCAATATGTACTTGATTAGCAGTATTTGTACTTGGTTTTTGTATCATGATGGTGTCTTTGATAGGGAACTAATTTCTACTTCTGTACTATTTCTTTTTAAGCACTTGAACAAAACCATTTAGGTTAAAATCTGTGTCACTAACATCTTTGTATTTCCAAATCCAAAAATAAACTCCTGATGAAACTGGGACTCCATTATACGTTCCATCCCATTCAGGTATAGGTTCATCCGTTTGCCACATTCTTACGCCCCATCTATTGAATATTTCCATGTGACCGCTAAGTACATCTGATGGTTCCAAATTTCCAATTGGAGTAAATACTGGATTGTCAGTACCTCCTGGAATAAAAATATTCGGCACATCAACAGTTGGTGGTGTACAGTAGTCTATAATCTCTAAGCTGTCTACACTTACACAGTTAAATGTGTCAGTATACATTACCCAAACCGTTTCAGCTTCAGTATAGTTTGTGGTTTCATCATCGGTAATGCCGTTGCTCCATTCCAATGTTCCCTCTAATCCGTATGTTCCAGAAAACGTGACTGTTAAATCAGTAGTTTCTTCTTTAAGGTAACATATGGTGTCAATTCCAGTAATTTTCAGGTTTGCCGTTTCGTCAGGATTTTCCTTAGCAAATGCAGAGCCTTGATTAATACAACCAGTAACTGTGTCGATAACAGTGACAGTGTATGTACCTGTTGTGTCAACGGTAATCGTTTGCGTAGATTCTCCATTTGGACTCCATAAAAATAATTTCCCAGGATTACCTGCATCAAAAGTAAGGGATGAGCCTTTACAGAACCGAGCGTCATTAAGAGTAATTACAGGAAGAGGGGTCTCTGTTACCGTAACACCACTAGAGTCTGAACAGCCAATACCATCAGTAACAGTAATTCCATAATATCCAGCACTCGTTACTGTAATTTGTTTAAAACCTGAAGGGCTTTGAACAGGACTCCAAACTGTAGTTACTCCCATATCAGTTCCAGCATCCACTCGCACAGAACCACCTGTACAAAATGAGTAGTTTGAAGCATTGAAATTAATTGTAGGTGCAGGATTTACTGTAAGTATTCCAGCTCCTGTAGCTTTACATCCCCTGTTGTCAGTAAATTCAACAGTATAATTTCCAGCTGCTGTACCTGATGTCGTTGCAGCTGTTCCAGTACCGTTATCACTCCATAAATAAGTTCCGGCTTTATTGCTATGTGTCGCTGTAAAAGTGGCTACTTTACCTTCGCAAACTGTTTCACGGTTTACTGTAATTACAGGTACAGTATTTATAGTTAAAACTCCAGTAGCGGTAGCTTTACAATTCTCTCCATCAGTCACAACTACAGTGTAATCTCCAGCTGTTGTTCCTGTGGTTGTTGCTGTAGTTCCAACTCCGTTTACACTCCATACATAGCCTGTAGCGGGAGCTGTGGCTGATGTGATTGTTGCTGCGAAAGTTGCTGCAGGATCCCCCGTGCAAATTGAAGCATTGTTTACTGTGACTACTGGTAATTCTAAAATTCGTATCGTTCTTTTAGGATTTGCAGCACAAAGTCCACCTGCTCCAGCTATTTGAAATGTTAACACAAAATCCCCTGCGGTATTGTTAACATTAAATGTATTCCCTCCGGAAATGGTAGCCCCAACTGGACCCGAAGTAATTACCCACGTTCCTGTTTTACCTCCATTTATTGCTGTTAAATTAATAGTGCTATTGCTAGCACATTGAGGACTTATAGACCCTCCAATAGTTGTGTCGGGACATGTTATACCACATAACGGATCATTATCAACTGTTAAAATTCCAGTCCCTGAAGCTTTACATCCGTTAATATCCTCAATATTTACTGTATAATTCCCTGCTGTTGTTCCTGTAGTCACTAAACCTGTGCCTGATCCGTTTGCACTCCATGTGTATTTTGCAGCTGTTCCACTAGTCGCAACAAAAGTGGCTGCGGCGCCACCTGCACAAATGGTGGCATCGTTTACCGTTACTGCTGGTAATTCTAGTATTCGTATCGTTCTTGTAGGATATGGAGCACATAGTCCTCCTGCTCCAGCTAGTTGAAAAGTTAGTACGTAATCACCCGGAGAATTGTTCACATTAAAAGTATTCCCACCTGAAATGGTAGCTCCTACTGGACCCGAAGTAATTACCCAAATCCCATTTTTACCTCCACTAATTGCTGTTAAATCGATTGTGGCATTGCTTGCACATGCAGGAGTTATAGACCCTCCAAGAGTTGTGTCGGGACATACAACACCACATAAAGGATTATTATCAACTGTTAAAGTTCCTGTTCCGGAAGCTTTACATCCATTCTTATCCTCAATATTTACTGTATAATTCCCTGCTGTTGTTCCTGTAGTCACCAAACCTGTTCCTGATCCGTTTGCACTCCATGTGTATTTTGCGGCTGTACCACTAGTCGCAACAAAAATTGCAGCGGCACCACCTGCACAAATGGTAGCATCGTTTACCGTTACTGATGGCAAAGTATTTAATATTAATTCAAATGGGGTACTTGTACCAGTGCACGAAGCAGGATCACTTGTTTCACTTATCACAACTATGTATGTGCCGTCGGCATTAACCACCATGTCGCTATCATTTACAGCGTTCCTTGGCAAAATTTCATTCGCTGGGGAAATGGAATTTTTGTACCAGTAATATTGATAAGTGCCAGAAGCCTTAATTCCACTAGAGTTCGCGAGAAGTGTTGCGGAGCTACCAACACAACCACCTCCTGTAATGTTAACGTTTTGAGGGGCAGTACAGAGATCAACACAAACTGAAAACTCTGATGTATTTGCCGCACCAGCAGCTTGAGGTTCGGTAGCAAGTACAATTACATTTGCTTTTGTAAGTGCAGGTGTGCCAGCGAAATTGTATTCCCAAAATCCAGTACCATTAGCTGATACTGTTGCTACGTAGGTAACACCTTGAGCAACGTTGCTTGCGCAAGGCACTGCACAATTTGCATCTCGCATATACACATCAACCACAGCATTGGTTGGGGCAGTTCCCGAAACATAGGATATACGTGGCTCATTCGAGTTGGTGGTGACTATTTTAGTCCCTGCATTAAAACCGTATAAATTATTCCCTTTGTCTGTTAAAGAAATACCTTTTACAGTATTACATGAAAAGGAATTACCTCTTAAAGTGTTCCTGTTCGTAGTTCCTCCAGCATTTTCTTTAACAGCAATTCCATTTTTATTACTGTTAATAGTGTTCCCAGCACCAATTGCACCTACTATGTTGCCAACTGCACCTCTTTCAATTACAATTCCGTCACCGATGTTAGATGAGATGGTGTTGTTATAAAGTTGGTTTCCGGTAGCTCCAGGTAATACTAACCAAACTCCACGCCCAGGAGTTCCATTTGTATTTTTAGAATTACCTATGAAATTTCCTAAACTAGCGGAATTTCCACCGATTGTGTTACCCGAACTACCCTCAACAGATATACCGTAATCATAATTACCGACGTCCGCCAAACTTGCAAGCCTACCAATGTTATTTGATTGTATCGTATTGTTGTTAGATGCACCTCTAAGTGCAATTCCGCCACCATTACCGTACGAGCTTGTTGATCCATTAAAACCAATTGTGTTACCCGATATTACTATATTGTTTGCCTTGGTATGCAATGTAATACCATCGAAAGCATTTCCAAGACTTGTGTTCGTTGTCGCATCTGTTCCGATGAAGTTACCGCTAATTGTTCCTCCAGTTAACTCCTGATACCGAACCCCGCTTATCTTTGCAAGATTATTCGCAGTTCTACCATTACTCACGATAATAGAATTTTCAACAGTAACGTTATTGGAATAACGTACAAATATTCCGTTCCAGTTATTTCCTATGTAAGCCCCTGATGAATTCCGACCTACTAAGCAATTTTTAACAGCAGAACCAGCAGCGTTATCAATCACAGTTGTTCCGTTTGAATGAACATAGCGATCTATTAATATACCATTAGCTTTGTTGTCGTATACATAGCAAGCAAGAATTGTATTTGTTCCTCCTTTAATTTTAACCCCTGCATAGGTGTAATCGGCTGCAATTGCCGTTACTTTAGCGGCAGTGCAATTATCGTAAATTCTAGACTTGTCTACAAGGTTGTTTTCTCCCAATATTTCAATGCCATTTTCTCCGTTTCCGTGCACTTCACAATTTCTAATGGTGTTGTTATTAGCATAGGTGCTAACAGGTCCATCCCAAATAGGGACAATCACAATTCCTGCCCATGCGTTGTTTTTCGCAGTGGTGTTTTCAATGGTGTTTCCATTGCAGTTTTCAATACCGATACCATTTTTACTTCCGAGCTCAGCAGTCGTGTTTGTTACCTTGTTGCTCCCTGTTCCTCTAATCATGATTCCAATATCCTTACTGTTGGAAATTGTACAGCCGTCAATGGTATGACCTCCTCCGTTTTCAATTGAAATCGCATGTAATTGAGTTGTGGTAAATGTGCTACTAATAACTTGGGTTCCTGTTCCAGCTTTAATCCACAATGAATTTTGACCTGCTCCTGTAGTAGTGAAACTACAATTCCTTACAATGTTGTTGGATCCTGATATGTCCAGTGAATGAGTTGCCGTTTGAAAATTAATCCCTCTAAATTCTACATTGTTTCCAGTAGCAACCATTGACATTGTTGAAACTATAGGAAGACCATCAATTGTTGAAAACCCGTCTATTAACAAATCTGAACCTGAGATTATTGGAGGAGTACCTGTAATAACTGTTCCGCCAGCCAAGTTAAATTGGATAATGTCTTGCCCAGGGTTTGCAGTGGCTGCGCAAAGAGCAGCGGAAAATGAGCCTGCGCCACCACATGCACCCCAATTTCCAGTAGCAGTCGTTACCGTGTAAATGTTCGCTTTTGTGGAGAAGGTGATTAATAAGGAAAAACAAATTAATCCAAGTAGTTTAAGCTTCATGGGTTGAGGGGTTAGTTAGTTAGTTAGTTAGTTAGTTAGTTAGTTAGTTAGTTAGTTAGTTAGTTAGTTCACAGGGTAGACAAAGAAGTAGGTCAAATCCCTTATCTCAACATTGTTTTTTACAAAAAAAAATACAGATGAGCAACAATAAAAAAGGAGTGAGGACATTTGACCACACTCCTTTAATGAACCTTTAAAAAAAATTAAACATGAAACCCATAATTTATAGATGTAATCAAATCTTTATAATCTTACTTACTTCACCATCTATATTTATATAATATAGCCCTGGACTTAAAGCACTAACATCAATAACCTGCTCAGTACCTTCTTTTATAAAAGCTCCTTTGGAATCAGTTAATATCCAGTTACTGAATTCACCTTCAATATTCAATTGATCGTCAACAGGGTTAGGATAAATATTCAAACCACTAACTGCTGTCTGCTTATTAATCGATGTCACCACATCAGTAGTTTTGTAATAGGCTTTTTTGACTTGACCTGGTGCAGGATCTCCAAAAGTGCCATTGTTTATAGTAACGTTCCCTGAAACACCAAACACATAAGCAAAACCACATCCATGGCCATACACCACATTACTTTTTGCAGGAAGGGTTTTTGTATCACCTTCATTTCCAAGGAAAGTATATCCATCAGGAATTCCATTAACAATTTTTGATTTACCGGTGTTGCCTTCAACACAAATGTTGCAATCATCTAAATAAGCTGTTCCATTAGCGTCTCCGTTACAATCCACCTGGCCAGCAGCCTTATAGTAGGCCTTTTTGCCATGACCTGGTGCAGGGTCTCCACCAAAAGTACCAGTGTTTATGGCAATGCTCCCTGAAACACCATACAAATAAAGCCATTTACAGGGTACTCCATATATCACATCACTATTTGCAGGAAGGGTTTTAACATCACCTTCATTTCCAAGAAAAACATAGCCAGGAGGAATTCCACTAACAGATGCTGTTTTACCGGTGTTCCCACCAGCACAAATATTACAACCATCTATAAAAGCTGTACCATTGGGAGTTCCATGACAATCGGTTGTACAAGTTGAGTTAGGAACATTCCCAGTATTTCCACCCGCACAAACTCCGCAAAAATCAACACTTGCTGTTCCGCCAAAATCATTGTTACAATCAGAATCACCAGGACAACCTTGTGGGAAGTAAAAATCAATGATGTCCTGCATAGCCACTAAAGCAGAGTCGCCTTGCGCTTGGCCATACATACCTTTCCAGTGATTATACCAGCCAATATCATATTTTGGATTTCCACCTCCTGGTAAATTTGGAAATAATGTTTTAAAGTGATCCATGAAGTCACTGTTGTCCATTGCCATGATGCTCTTATAATACTCAAGCCGCTCACAAATTTTCTTTGATCGAGGTAAGTTATGGGAAGCTGTAAACTTTTGCAGCTTAACTCGATCATGAGGATGCATTCCCCAAAAATGCATTAGTGGTGTTAAATCAAACCCTGCTGCATTAGAAAATTGAAAAATACGCTTATCCTGATTTTGTAAGGAGGACATATCTATTGCAGGAGATGTCCCTATGTAATCCCAGTTATCCTCCAATGCTACATCAGTAATTACATCCCAGCCAAAAAGCCCAGCTATCTCAGCATACTTAGCATGTCCTTTATGTTGGTACCGTATTTCATTTGTTTCAGCATTGGAACGGTCCATTGCTTTGCCTTTTCTAAAATTTTCTCTAATCATCCATGAAATAGCAGTGTTTTCCCTTGTGTTGTTTATCGCACCAGTTCCTCTAGAATGGTCAAAAGCATAATCGATGGTCTGTCCAAATTTCACATTCCTGATGTACGTTAAAGGCACATGAACGATTGATTCTGTTTCCCCAGGAAACATAGGATTCATTTGCATGTGACCCATTTCGTGGTACAAGACATCCCATCCAAAAATATCATGAAGCCACCAGTGACCACTGTTACCATTAGCATCATGATCAGGATTGAATTGTTGATTTACCTGTGGGTATCCAACACCATAAGCACCGTGTGCTATCGAAAGATCCACCTGTACAAACAACGTCACCGCATTTCGTTTACTTTCTGGAACTGCATTCAACTCATGCTGACCTTCCATTGCCAAATCCCATTTTTTCATGATTTCCTCAGCACCGTCGTAATTGTATATCCAGTTGGTAGGAACGCTCATCATGAATTTTTCCGATTCAAAATCCGTCCATGGACCTAAATGTTTTCTTTCCGTGTTTTTCCAATCAGCATCCGAAGTTTTCCGATGAGGTAAGTTGGAGTAGTAGGGAGCCTTAATCACATTGGAAACATCTACTGTTTGTATTCCATCACTTGAACCATAAGGAACCTCTATATAAACACTACCACCTAAAGGGTTGGCAATTTTCATGGTAGTACTCGTAATTGGATACCTCGTCCAACAATTATCCATTCGCTGTATTTTTGCTTTTTTAAACTTCGACCACGTATGAGCTCCCACCAAAATAGTATATCCTTTATTTACGATCGCACTAGGAACAGTTACTTCTCCAATACTTCCAGGAGCTAAGTAGCAACCCGTAGGTCGTCTTGCTGGCCAACTTTCACCTTGAGTCATTTGACCCGTTTTAGCCTCACTTTGAAACCCCCTAGGAGTTCCCCATTGTTTGTTCAAAGTACCGTCTATTGCAGCGCTGTATTTTACTGCCGAATTTGTTGGAGGCGCAGCCTGCCCAGGGAAAAAATTTGAAGTTTCAAATTTCAAACCATCAAGTAAGTTTGCATGTTTCGCCATACCAGGATTATTTGCCACACAAGACAACAACGCCTGCATGATGTTCAAAACAGCTCGATCATCCGCCTTTCCGTCGTCATTGGTTGATACTCTGTTAAATCCTCCCTTAGTTTTAGCATTAATAAACAGAGGACCGTTATTTGCTTCGTAATATTTTACGGCAGCAATTGCATCTATGATTGTATTAGCATCATTGGGTAGGGTGTAGGCCTTGGCATAAATTGTAGCTGCGTGAATGTCGAGTTGGGCTTTAGATAAGGTGGCTGAACCGTTGACATGTCCCATGACAGCATTAATAGCTGACCGTAAAGGAGCTGCTGATTCTTGCTCGGCATCAGTTACTGATATAGCATACACCATATTTGTTCCGCCACTTTCAGGGTGTCCTCCAAAGTAGTCGTGTGATGCGTAGTAACCACCAGTTGGTACGTAGTACTTGTATATGAATTTGCCGTTGGTGCCGAAGGCTAGGTGGCTTAATTGGGTGATGTTGATGTCTCTCCATTCTTGTCCGATTTGGGTATAGCCGGCTGGGGCTTGAGTGTAGGATAGGGTTGTTATTAGGAGGAGGAGGGAGGTTAGTTTTGAGATTTTGGACATGTAGGTTTTGGGTTTTGGGTTTGGGTTGTGTTTTGTGTTGTTGGGGGTAGGACAAGTTGGAGGGGGGAATCCCTTACTCTTAATGGAATTATTTATTTCTAAATCTCATTTGCTGCAATTTTCCATTGCATGGACTCCTTTGGGCTCGGAGGTAGCCTTCCTTTTTTCTTGATAAAAAAGTAACAAAAAATCAAGCCTG
>Ga0115000_10001084_pt1 | contig 24694 bp, 27 predicted proteins | sample ArcticOcean_MG_C_6_FD_89690 | JGI IMG/M metagenome (GOLD analysis project Ga0115000, IMG submission 89690) | Marine microbial communities from western Arctic Ocean - ArcticOcean_MG_CB8_128 | ecosystem: Environmental > Aquatic > Marine > Oceanic | place: Arctic Ocean: Canada Basin | collected... | reverse complement strand
TTTTGGAAGTCGTCGCATTCCTTAAAAGAAGTGAATCGCGCTCCAATGCCCGCGCACTTGCCACATGCACTGTTGCGAAGGCTTGGGGTTTCACCAATGGACGGCAGATTCCCTATGGTTGGTTTGCTAGAGACTATTTTTGACGATGTCTCGCGACTTTCTCGACAGCAACGACGAGAATCGTAGTTCTCGGTGAATTCCTTACACTAATTGAAAGAAAGCTGAACGAAGGGGGTTATCTGTACCTACTTTGATGGTGAACTCATTATTGGACGTATTTTTTTATTGAATCAAACAAAAGTCGGCGTTTGTACTAGCCGATAGAAATTTTCCTAACAAACCGGAAACGGAGCAAACACTATGAATAACAGCAAACAAACTTCAGAACATGTAAGGCCAATGCTTGAAGCAATGGCTAGGTCAATCGATGCAGCACGTGCAAAACGAACTGCGCCACAACATACTGCTTCGCATGGGTCATCGGAGGGGATGACCTTTGCGCAAGCAAACTTTACAATTGGTTCGCCAATTGCTGATAATGGCAAAGCGAAAGCGCAGTCGAAATCACCGGCGAGTTCCTTCTTTCGAGATAGGGATGATTACCGAAAAGCAGGGTGATTAGCTCGGGGTTTCAACATATGAAACCATTCCTGACAAGACAAAGGGCACTCCAAATGGAGTGCCCTTTGTTTTTTTAATCTATAGGTAATTTCTTACGAGCCTTTCAAGCCACGGCGTTGATCACGAATTCGTCGTGATTTACCAACACGGTCACGAAGGTAATACAACTTCGCTCGGCGAGCATCGCCACGTCTAACGATTTCGATTTGTGCTATACGTGGTGAATGCAGTGGGAAAATCCGTTCTACGCCTTCGTTCGCAACGATACGCCGAACGGTAATAGTTGCATTGATTCCACTAGACTTGCGGCCGATGAGTACGCCTTGGAACACTTGAACGCGTTCTTTATCGCCTTCGACAATTGTGTAGTGCACATTGATTGTGTCACCTACGCTGAAGTCAGGGAAGAAATCTTTTTCTCTGAGTTGACCAGCTGTTACTGCTGCTACTGTTTCTTGTTGGCCCATGGTAGGACTTCCTTTCAAATTTTGCGTGCGTATATGCGCGCATGTGACTTGAGACATGCTCAGGGGTCAACTTCCTCGTGTTCGAACAAATCTGGTCGCCGCTCTGCTGTGCGACTTATCATTTGTTCCTCGCGCCACTTGTCTACAGCTTTATGGTCGCCGCTCAAGAGCACGTTTGGCACTTCCCTTTCATTCCATACGCGTGGACGCGTATAGTGGGGGCAATCGAGAAGACGTTCGCCTTCATTGCACCGTTTCGAAAAGGAGTCTTGGGCTGCAGAATCAGCGTGTCCAAGAACGCCTGGAAGAAGCCTTACAACTGCGTCAACAAGAAGCAGGGCAGGGATTTCTCCGCCACTAAGCACATAATCTCCGGTGCTTAGTTCGAGGGGATCGAGTGTTTCAATAACTCGTTCATCGATTCCCTCATAGTGGCCAGCGATAAGAAGAATATTCTGCTCGGTGGCCAGTTGTTCGACCCGTTCTTGTTTGAGTACTTCGCCTTGTGGGGTAAAGTGAATTCGAACGGGCGGGGTATTTACTTGTCGCTCAACCTCTTGCACTGCGTCGTGCAATGGTTGGCACATCATCACCATTCCAGGTCCTCCGCCAAACGGACGGTCGTCAACCTTTCGGTGTTTGTTGTCAGCCCAATCTCGAATGTCGTGCACATGTATCTCTACTTGCCCGCCATCCTGCGCTCGTTTTACGATGCTTGTAGCAAGCGTTGCTTCGAGCATGTTAGGAAAGAGTGTTAGGATGTCAATTCGCATGACTGACTTGTTCGGTTAACTAAGTTTCTTGCCGGGAGTTGGTTCGATACCAGCTCGTTTAAGTAAACTGACAACTGTGCGTGAAGGTTGCGCTCCAACGCTTAGCCAGTAATCAATTCGATCAGCTTTAAAACTTATTTGTTTATCTTCAGGTGCAATTGGGTCAAACCAACCGAGTTGTTCGATTGCTCGTCCGTCGCGTGGCGATCGTTTATCCATTGCGTTCAGTCGGTAGAAGGGGCGATGTCGTCGTCCCATACGTTTAAGTCGTAATACCACCATTGGGCACAACTCCTTTTTGAAGGCTTCGTTCGTTTTGAGAACTGCGGGTCGTTGAACTTGGGTCTGGACCATCCAGCCAAGCCGTGCGAACCACTTCACGAAGCGATTACTCGAGCCTCATATTGTAGCAATTATTCAAACCCACAGTATGTACCTGTTAGTGAATTACTGCAGACCGTTTGCAATGGAATACGCAATAAACAGCGATACTCGCTCAGCAAAGTTGAAAATTGCACCAAAGAGCCCCGACCACATGAGTGCGAAAAAGAGCAGCAGCCCAGCCATTTGGGCTCTGGGGTGACGATACCAGTTCGCAACAGTACTCGAAAGGTTTGCGAGAATGTTGGACCCATCAAGCGGGGGGACTGGGAGCATATTGAGCGCAAACAAAATAAGGTTTAGAAAACCGCCAGTAAACAGAAAACGCTCTACATCACTAAAGCCATGTTCTAGTAAAACATCAGGCTTCATAATTACACCAAGGGCAATAAGTGTACAACCCGCAAGGAGTAAGTTCATCGCAGGTCCTGCAAACGAAACAAGAATTCTCCCCCATTTACCATGCCTGAAACGATATGGATTCACGGGCATCATTCCCCATGCGATGCCGATGATGAGAAAAGCGATGATGGACGGAACGCCCATGTGCACAACGGGGTTGGCGGTCATATGCCCTGTTACGCTTGGAGTATCATCGCCTTCCCAAAGGGCAGCCCAACCATGGGCAAGTTCATGCAACGTAATTGCTGCAATCACCCAAAATATCCACGCAATGAGCTCTACTCTTTGACCGCTGTTCCAAAGTTCATGTACCCACCATCCGCTCATTTAGATTGATCCTGTAAAGCAACTCGAATTGCTCCAACACTGGGCAAACCTTCTGCCCATGCTCGACAACTCACATTCCCTCCGCTTGAACTCTCTCCGAATAGATCGCGCCCGTCAAGAAGAATGGTAGGAGCGCCCCAACCAAGCCGCTTGTCACCTTGCTCAAGTTGTATTAAATCAACTTCAACAATGTCATAATTCGGTGCTGCATGTTGCAATCTTTCCCGTAAAATTGGTGTGTTTGGACAGCCTTCGAAACCGAGGAGTTCGACCGTTTGCGGGGATGTACAAGAAATTGCCATAAGGAAAACTATATATATGGTAGTTCGAAGCATTTGCAGAGCCATACTATATAGCATACGCTGTTCACTTCATGCCCACTGATATTGACCAAAGAACTGATGAAGAGCTGCTTTCCGCCCATATTGATGGCGATTCTTCCGCATTTCCAGAATTAATGGACAGATATAAGAATTCGTTGCTTCATTTCCTTATCCGCTTTGTAGGCACTACAGCGGCCGCAGAGGACGTTTTTCAAGAAGCTTTTCTCCAAGTTCACATTTCTGCCGAGACGTTTGACCTTACGAGACGATTTAAACCGTGGCTTTTTACAATTGCAGCGAACAAGGGTAGGGATTGGCACCGTAAGCATTCAAAGCGAACAGTATTGTCACTGTCGCAGGAAATCGGCGGTGATGGTGACGGAGCTCGCTTCGTCGACCTCATGGAAAGTGATCAGGAATTACCAGATGCGAAACTACTCGACAGCGAACAGATTGACAGCGTACGAAACGCAGTTGATCATCTTCCAAGCCACTTGCGAGAAATTCTTTTGCTGAGCTACTTCCAACAAATGAGTTATGTTCAAATTGCAGACTCTCTGCAAATTCCACTTGGAACTGTGAAAAGCAGGCTCCATGCAGCCGTGGCGGCCTTTAGCCAAACTTGGCAAGCAAGTAATACAGAGGAACAAGTATGACCGACGGATTTGACCATCTGAAACTCAGCGAGGCAGATGCAGCGATGCTTGACCGTCTTGTAGATGTGGGTTTCGAACTCGATCAACTTGAGTACCTTTCATCGGAAGAAAAACAACGCGCAACAGCAATTTTAGAACAACTCGGGTTGCTCCAAGCATATCCAGTTGAAGATGCATCAGGCACACTCATCGATGCAACGCTTGCTCGCATTGATCAATACGAACAACAGCGTGCCGCTCGGCTCCATATCTCAACTTCAGAGATTACAGCAACCTCTCGCGGTTTCTCATTTCCAAAACTCGATTTGATTGCAACTGCAGCGGCAATACTTTTATGCGTTGCCCTTGTTTCAATGTTCGCGAAAACGAACCGCGACCATTCGATTCAATCTAATTGTGCAACTAATATGGCTGGCGTTGGCGCCGGCCTTTTTACGTATGCTGAAGACCATAACAATGAAATGCCAACAAGTTCTATCGATTCGCTTAGCTCTTTGTTTGGTGGAGTTTCCCCAGAGAGAACGGATGCAAATGTTCTTGTCGAAGAAGGGTATTGTGACCATCACCATTTGAATTGTCCTGGTCACGGTGGACAAGGCGGCGGCTTTAGTTACCAAACTCAATCTGCACAGTCATGGGAAAATCTTAAAAATCGCGGACGCGTCTTTGTTATCATGGCAGACCGAAACCCAATCCTAGATGATTTACTTGCAGGCGGTACCCCAGACCCATTGACTCCATCAGCGAGCCATGGTGCACTCGGCCATAATCGACTCTTAGACGATGGTTCTACCTATACCTCTGTTGCTCCGCCAATAATCGGTAACGACTTTATTTGGCTATTAGATGGCAAGAATCGCCGTATCGACATCTTTTTAACACACTGATTGCGTAACACTAAGCCAGGCGCTGATAGAACGCACAGTTCTCTCCAGCGTCAATAACGTTGGTTGGACTTACCTGTAGATGTACTTAGAGCATCACTTGATACTTGGATTGAAAACCCCTCATTAAAATCACTTGAAAAACTCCTGCTTTGGTACGTAAAAGAAGCAGAAGAAGCCAGCAACGACGATACAGAAATGGAAGTTCAAGTTGACAGTGAAAAACCTACTAGTACGCTAGTAAATGAAGTTCAAGAGGCACAATTACAGGAAACCAACGAGTAGCCATTTCTGCTACACTACGTCGCTCGATTTGGAGTAAACACTATGTCAAAGTTAAAAACACATAAAGGTCTTGCAAAACGCATCAAAATCACTGCAAGTGGCAGAGTGAAGGTTCGTCGTGCATTTGCAGGTCACCTTCGTAGCCATAAGTCAGGGAAATTGATGCGCTCGTACCGAAGCAGCAACTATGTTGGCCCAGCTGACATTAAGCGAATCGGAGCAATGTTGAAGGCTAGACTTACAGCGTAATTGAACGCAACAAATCACGTAACCGTTTGACGGGATGAAGTGGAAGGCAAGGTGCCGGACCCCCGAATCAAACAAAATTTAGGAGGCAACATATGCCACGCGTACGAAAAGGTGCCGCTCGAAACAAGGCACGCAAAAAATTATTGAAAGCCGCTCGCGGTTATTGGGGAACAAAAAGTCGTCATAAACAACAAGCAAAAGTCGCACTTACACGTGCTGGCCAGTTTGCATATCGCGATCGTCGCGCTCGTCGTCGTGACTTCCGCCGTATTTGGATTACGCGAATTACGGCCGCATGCCGAATGCGCGGTACACGATACAGCCGTTTTATTAATGGTCTTTCAAACGCCGGCATCTTGCTGAACCGCAAAATGTTAAGCCAGATGGCAATTGAAGATCCAAAAGCATTTGACCAGATCGTCAAAATGGCTGAAGAAAAAACAACTGCTCAAGCGAGCAAGTAATCCGTTTTTTACTCGAAGCAATACGCAACTATCGCACAACCGGTGCGATAGCGCCATCCTCACGCTTTCTTGCTAGGGCTATTGTTCAATCCATTCCGAACACCGCAAATAAGCGCGTGTTGGAAGTCGGGTGTGGTACAGGTGCATTCACGAAAGAAATTCTGAAAACCCTTTACGATGGCGATGAGTTTCATATTGTGGAACTAAGTACTGAATTTTGCGAGCGTGTTGAAAAACATGTTATTGCACCCTTTAGAATCAAACATCCTGAGATAACAATCGAACTGCACAACGCGTCGATTGAAGAAGCAAAACTCGAAGGCCAGTTTGATGCGATTGTTTGTGGGCTGCCTTTTAATAATTTCCCAATCGAACTCGTCCAACATGTATTCGCAGTAATGTTCGGATTCTTAAAGCCAAGTTGCGAACTTGCGTACTTTGAATATCTTGGGATGTTAAAATTGAAGCGTATTTTTGGTTTTCCCAAAGTACGCAAAGAAACCAAACTGCGTTGGCTCGATATAGACTCTAGATATACACAACGAAATGGCTCGCAAGTTACGGTTTGGAGAAACATTCCCTCTTGCCGCGTTATACGATTACAAGCATGCGTATAAAACAAATTCTTGCAAAAGATTGTTACTCACTACGCGAATCAGTGCTACGCCCTGGGCAACCAAAAGAAAACTGGACGTTTAAAGAAGACGACGATAAGAAGACACTGCATTTGGGTATGGAACACGATGGCGAAATTATCGCGATAGTTTCGTTGTTGCCTGAAAAGAAAGAAGGCAGCAAGTACAGACTGCGGGGCATGGCTGTGCATGAAGAATTTCGAGGGCAGGGTATTGGGCAACAATTACTCGTCGCGCTTCTAGAAAAAACGGGTGAGAGCGTTTGGTGCACCGCTCGTAAACAGGTACAAGGTTTTTACAGCAAAAATAGTTTTGAAGTCTTTGGCGACGAGTTCACTATGAATGACATGCCGCATGTGTTTATGCAGAAGGTTTAGTCTTTTGCAGATCTTCTTCGTTTCAATTCTGCATCTACAAAACCCTCAATCGCACCGTCAAGAATAGTTTGCGGGTTACCACTTTCATGATTCGTACGGTGGTCTTTCACGCGATTGTCATAGATGACATAACTGCGAATTTGTGTTCCCCATCCTTGGTCTACTGCGCCACCTGTAGCTTGGTCAAGTTCCGCTTGCCGTCGTTCTTCTTCCAGTTGTTCTAGCTTCGCTTGCAGAATACGCAGTGCTTGTTTTCTGTTTTGAAGCGCAGCTTTATGCGTTGAACTTACAACCATAATTCCAGTTGGCTTATGCACGATACGTACTGCCGAAGCAACTTTATTCACGTTCTGTCCGCCCGGTCCTGAAGATCGAGCGAAGAAAGTGAAGTCCACTTCTTTTTCATCAATCTCAACATCGTTTTCGTCAAACTCTGGAATGACATCTACCGTAGCAAAACTGGTTTGCCGTTTGCCTTGTGCATTGAATGGGCTCACGCGGGCTAAGCGGTGTGTTCCACGCTCGCAACTCATATACCCATAAGACATTGGACCCTTGATGAGGTAGGTAACTTCGCTAATCCCAACTTCTGTACCATGTGTCGTACTGACTTCTTCAACTTTGAAGTGCATGTTCTCCCAATAGTTTTTATACATACGGTCGAGCATAGATGCCCAATCATCAGCTTCAGTGCCACCATCGCGAGATTGAATTGAAACAAAACAATTTCTGTAATCGTGTTTTCCGTTCAAGAGGGACTGTATTTCAACCTTGTCCATTCGCTTTTGCATTTTGAAGAGTTGATCATCAACTTCAGCAAGCAGCTCAGCATCGTCGGCTTCTTTAGCAAGTTCGTATCCAACCATTGCGTCATCGAAGTCAGCAACAACATCTTCCAAATCACTTGTTTGTGCTTTAAGTACTTTGTATCTGTCAATAACTTTTTGTGCTTCAGTCTGGATATCCCAGAACCCCTCGCCATTCATATCTTCTTGCAATTGGTCTCTTTTTGCTACTTTCGCATCGTAGTCAAAGAGAGTCACGGATAGTTAAAATCCGCGCCTCGAGGCTGTCAATAATCGGTTGGTGTGCGTCAAAATGCATGGGTGGCATAGTATCAGAAGGCGAGTTGTTGTACTCTACCTAACTTGCAAACATCGACTATCCTTCCCATTATGGAACTATCTGACAGAGCAAAATCTATCCCACCCTCAGTCACCCTCGCCGTTGGTGCGCAGGTGAAAGAGCTGAAAGCAGCGGGCAAAAAAGTCATAGCCTTTGGAGCTGGTGAACCCGATTTTAACACTCCAGAGCCAATAGTTCAAGCAGCAATAGATGCATTGCGTTCTGGAGTTACACGCTATATGCCTTCTTCAGGAACACCCGAAGCGCGTGAAGCAATTGCCCACAAGCTACAGACGGAAAATAATATTGAATGTTCGCAAGCAAACATTTCAATAAATGCAGGCGCAAAAATGTCAATCAATTTGGCGTTAATGGCAATTTTAGATTTTGGGAAAAATCAAGAAGTAGTAGTACCAACTCCTGCGTGGGTCAGTTACAAACCTATGATTGAGTTAGCGGGTGGAAAGATGGTAGAAGTGCCAACGGAAGTTTTTTCTGGTTTCAAATGTACGCCTGAAGAACTCGAAGCAAAAATTACCCCAAACACAAAAGCTATCATGCTGAATACACCAAGTAATCCGTGCGGGACGATGTATACACCAAAGGAGTTACAAGCAATTGCAAAGATGCTAGAGCGACACCCAGAAGTGTATGTACTCAGCGATGAAATCTACGAACGATTGATTTATAGCGATGTGCAACATCTTTCGCTTGGATCTATTCCAGAAATAGCCCATCAGGTCATTACGATTAATGGTTTATCAAAAGCATTTGCAATGACTGGGTGGAGAATTGGGTACGCTTGCGCGCCAGAGCCTGTTGCTAAAGCGATGAATACATTGCAGAGCCAAATTAATACTTCCATTACAAGTTTTTGTTACGCGACAATTCCAGTTGCACTTGGATTACACGAAGAAGTTGAAGCAATGCGACAAGTATTTGCTAAGCGCGCAAAGTTAATGTTCGCGCTCATTCAACAGTGGCCAAACACAGAATGTGTGGAGCCAGCTGGAGCATTTTACGCATTTCCAAAAATTTCACACTACTTCGGTAAGACATCGCCAGCAGGAACAGAGATTACAGACTCAGTAAGTTTCACAAGTGCATTACTGGAAGAAACAGGCGTCGCTGTAGTTCCTGGAGATGATTTCGGAGGCTGTGGCCCTGAACATGTACGACTTTCATTCGCATGCAGCGAAGAACAAATTACTGAAGGCGTGCATAAAATTTGCGAGTGGTTAGAGCAGTTTTAACCAATTTCAGCGCTCGCAACCTTGCTCACTCCATCAATGTTTGCAAGGTTCGCAAGAAGCTCATCGCATGGAACGGAGTCAGCTTTGATAATCATCATTGCTACGCCATCGTCGTCTCCGTGGCCAATGACCATCTCGTCGATATTCACTTTCGCAACACCTAATACTTCTCCAACTCGTCCAACCATACCTGGGGTATCGTTATTAAAGAGCGCAATCATGTGGCCAGTTGGAACCATATCAAACCGTCTTCCTTCAATGTTCGTTACTCGAGGTAATCCGTCTGCATGAACTGTGCCTTCTATCGCGTGTTCGTGTTCGCCCTTGGTTCGAATAGTCAGCGAGTCAATGACATCTGCAGCGCCTACAATCGTTGATGCTGTAACACCAAGTTCGCGAGCCATTGCGGTAACATTGATAATTGAAACTGGTTCGTCTGATATGTGCTGCAAGAGCGACACAAGTGCATACCGTGAAATGGTGTCTGCTTTTCCTGCAGTTGCTTTACCGCGCAGTTCAACAGTGACGTTCCTAGTATTCGTAAGCGTTGCAACTGTACCAAGCAATGCAAGCATGCGCTGTGCAAGTTCAACATACGTTCTTTGTTTATTATTCAATTCAAGATCAAGACCACCTGCGTTTACAGCACTATCTAAACCTTCGCCTTGCAAATATCGCAATAAGGAAGCGCATGCATTCACTGCTACGGCTTCTTGCGCTTCAACTGTCGAAGCACCAAGGTGCGGGGTTGCTAACACTTTTGGATGTGTGCGGAATGGGTGGTCTTCTGCGGGGGGCTCAGACATAAACACATCGATTGCTGCACCACCGCATTGGTTTTTGTCGAGCGCTTGAATTAATGCTTCTTCGTTGACGATTCCACCGCGAGCCGCGTTAACAACTAGCAAGTCAGGTTTGCAAATTGCAAACTGTTCTGCGCCGAGCATACCGTCGGTTTCTTCTGTTCGTGGAACATGGAATGAAACTATATCAACTGCAGTAATTAATTCGTTAAATGATTTCATCATTCGCACTTGTCCATCAAGTGCAGTTACTTCTTTCATGAACGGGTCAAATCCGATTACATCCATGCCGAATGCGAGGGCTCTTCTTGCGACTGCTTGCCCAATTCGTCCCATGCCAACAATTCCAAGTGTTCGTCCCGCGAGTTGTACACCTACATATTTGCTTCTATCCCAACCGCCACTTCGAAACACGCCATTTGAGTTCGCAACATTACGTGCGAGTGAAATCATGAGCGCAAAAGCGTGCTCAGCAGTTGTGATTGTGCTTGCAGAAGCAGAGTTCATGACCGCTATGCCATACTTCGTAGCAGTTTGTAAATCGATGTTATCAACGCCCACGCCTGCTCTTGCAATGCCTTTTAGCCGACATTCTGGGTTTTGGAACGCTTTATCTAGAATTTCCTCTGTTAACTTCACAGAAGATCGAACGATGACACCATCAGCTTCGGCTATTGCAGTCACGAGCGCGTCGCCACTAAGTCCTGTATTTTCAATAACTTCCACATTTTTCTGGGCTTTAAGGAATGTAGCTCCTTCTGGGGCAAGTTTGTCAGCGATAAGGATTTTTATAGTCATGGGAGGGTCTTTTGTGGATATTTGGTTTGGGGTGGAAAAAGGTCTGGGATTCTGATAAACTAGTCGATTCAAAACAAGTTGAGGAAAAAAATGACAACAACGATAGACAAAACAGATTTTAAACGACATGATAGTGATTGTGGCTCCCCAGAGGTACAAATTGCTTCATTGACGAAGCGAATTGTAGAACTTAACGGACATCTTCAAGATCACAAGCATGATAATCACTCACGCCGAGGTTTGGTTCTCATGGTAGGTAAGCGAAACAGATTGCTTAAATACCTTTCACGAACAAATCGTGAGGCTTATCAAAACACAATTAAGAAATTAGGATTGCGCAAATAAGCAATTCATAAACTACCCGCAGTTCTCTACTTGCGCGCCTGCACAGTTGGTGGCAGTGGACAAGCGATAGCCCACTCTTTTTGAGTACCCAGGTCTATGCCTTGTCTTCTGCCTCTTGAATCGCAGGAGGTACGTTTAAGTAGGGGACTGCCAAACAAGAGGAGTACTACTATGAGTACGAAAATAATAGTCGAACGGGAAATTGGAAATCGCATGATGCGATTCGAAACTGGTCAAGTGGCAAAGCAAGCAAGCGGTGCAGTAATCGCTTCTTACGCAGACACAGTTGTTATGTGTACTGCAATGCGTTCAAACCCAAGACCTGGTCTAGACTTCTTCCCGCTTCAATGCGATTACCGCGAGCGAACTTCCGCAGCTGGTAAATTCCCAGGCGGCTTCCGTAAACGCGAAGGCGCACCAAACGAAAAAGAAATTCTTACTATGCGGTTGATGGATCGCCCAATTCGCCCTCTCTTCCCAGACGGCTATATTGACGAATGCCAAATTCAAGCATGGGTAATGAGCCATGATGGCGAAAATGATGCTGATGTGTTGGCATGTACTGCAGCATCAGCAGCACTCTGTTTAACAGATTCGCCATTTGAAGGCCCTGTTGCAACTGTACGTGTAGGACGCATTGTGACGGACGAAGGTGAAACATTCGTGTTGAACCCCACGCATACGCAAATGCAGTACTCCGATCTAGATCTTGTTCTATCTGGCCACTCAGATGGCGTGAACATGATTGAAATTGGTGCAGCGCAAGTTAATGAAGCTGCTGTTATGGGTGCAATCAAATTTGGATACGAAGAAGGCATTAAGCCAATTCTTGAACTTCAGAACGAACTTGCTGAAAAAGCAGGTGCAACTGAAAAGCGAATTGGCGATCTAGCACTTCCAAGCGACGAAGTCATGGCGAAAGTCAAAGACTTAGTTGGCGAAAAAATGCTCGAAGTTCGACGCATTCCTGGTAAAGCAGACCGAAGCGATGCAGTGAACGCACTTCGAACTGCGATGATAGATGAAAACTTTGTTATTCCAGAAGGTGTTTCTTACAGCGAGCATATGGCTGCTGAGAAAACGCAACGCCAAGCAAAAGAAGCGTTTCGTAAGTTAGAAAAGAAAAGCACGCGTACACTTATTGTTGAAGAAAGCATTCGTGCTGACGGTCGTGATTTCGATACTATTCGCGATCTAGAAATGGACACAACAGTATTCCCGCGAACACACGGTTCCGCATTCTTCCAACGTGGCGAAACACAATCACTTGTTACTTGTACGCTCGGTACAGGCCGTGACGAACAAGTTGTCGATGGTCTTATGCCAGAGTACGCAAAGAAATTTTACCTTCATTACAACTTCCCACCATTCTGTGTTGGTGAAGCAGGTCGCATCATGGGTCCTGGTCGTCGTGAAATTGGTCACGGTGCTCTTGCTGAGCGCTCGCTTCTTGGCATCCTGCCAGAAGTTGAAGATTTCCCATACACAATACGCCTCGTAAGTGATATTACTGAATCAAACGGTTCGTCATCCATGGCGAGTGTTTGCGGAGGTTGCCTAGCTCTTATGGATGCTGGTGTACCAATTCAAAACACGTGCGCTGGTATCAGTGTTGGTCGTTTCAGTAACGACGAAGGCAAAATCGTTCGCGTTATGGACATCCTTGGCGAAGAAGATTTCTTCGGCGATATGGACTTTAAAGTGTGTGGTACTAAAACAGGCATCACAGGCGTCCAGCTAGACTTGAAAGCACGCGGACTTTGGTTCGAAGAGATTGAAATTATCTTTGAAATGGCACGCAAAGGCCGCTTCGACATTATCGATCTTATGGAAGCGCACCTTGCTGCTCCACGCGAAGAAATGTCCGAATGGGCACCTCGTATGCTTACTGTTCCAATTGACCCAGAGAAAATTGGCAAGTTGATTGGACCTGGTGGTAAAACTATCCGTCAAATTACGGAAGACACTGGTGCAAATATTGATATTAACGACGACGGCATCGTCTTCATTAGTTCCGTTGATATGGCTTCTGCAGAATCAGCAAAAGCAGCAGTAGAAGCAATTGCAGCTGAAATCAAAGTTGGCAGTGTCTTTGAAGGCAAAGTAGTTTCTACTCGAGACTTCGGCGCATTCATCGAAATTGCACCTGGAACTGATGGCATGTGTCACATCTCTGAACTTGCAGATGGCTTTGTTGACAAAGTTGAAAACATTTGCAAAGTTGGTGACAAGATCAAAGTTAAGGTAATTAACGTTGACGACACTGGTCGAATTAAACTCTCTGTAAAGGCGTTGCTCAAAGATGCAGCAAAAGACGCTGAAAAAGAAGCAGAGACTGTGGAAAGCTAAACAATGTTTTCTTTACAATGGCTTTTAACAGGCATCGCTCTTGGAGCGGTGTCTGTTTTGCCATTTGTAGTGTGGCGACATAAGCGAGACAAGGCACGCACCGAAGAAGCCCGTAAACGAGCACAAGCTTCTGAACGCATGGCTGAAATTGGAAATATGACTTCAGGCCTTGCGCATGAAATTAAAAATCCCTTGTCAACCATTGGTTTAAATGCGCAACTACTTGCAGAAGACATCGAAGAGTTGGAAGCGCCTGAAAGCGACAAAGTCAAAATAACAAAACGGTTAGGCTCTCTTTCTCGAGAAGTTGAACGTTTACGTGGAATTCTTGATGACTTTTTGCAGTTTGCAGGCAGAATGAAATTGCATAAAGAAGATGTTGATTTGCGAGTTGTTCTTGGTGAACTTGAAGACTTTTATCACCCACAGTGCGACAGTGAAGATGTCGTGTTGCGAATGCAATTGCCCGAGCACCCCGTAACTGCGCATGTGGATGCATCGTTATTAAAACAAGCAATTCTAAATTTGCTTATCAATGCAACGCATGCGATTCAAGAGAGCACTACAAAGGAACTCATGATTCGCTTAGAGTGCGATGCTAACGAAGCACGCATTCATATCATCGATACTGGAAAAGGAATTGAAGAAGAGCGTATCAATGAAATATTCCATCCGTATGTTTCTTCGAAGCGGGGAGGTACAGGGCTTGGGTTGCCAACTACGATGCGGATTGCACAAGAGCATGGCGGGCATATCACTGTAAATTCCACAGTAGGGCAGGGCAGCGATTTCATAGTGTGTGTGCCGTTGCAAGCCTGATGCGAGTAATGGTCATCTACAACCCAGTTTCAGGTCGAGGCAGGTCATGCAAAAGTGCCGGCGCCATTGCTGAATTACTAGTACGCGTTCCTTGCGATGTTGAACTTGTGCAAACGAAACCAACTTCGCCAACGCAATGGCTTCTTCCAAAACTGCAATACGACCCAGATGCAATCGTGGTAGTCGGCGGAGATGGCACGCTTCGTCAAATAGCAAGCATTGCAAAGAACACAAACATCCCTGTGTACCATGCAGCATGCGGGACTGAAAACTTGTTTGCAAAGTCTATGGCAGTATCTGGAACACCAGAAGTTGTAGTTGAAAAAATAAACCAACGCGCTACGTCTACGATTGATACTGCAACCGCAAACGATTCGTTTATGCTCCTTATGGCTTCTGTAGGTTTTGACGCTGCAGTTGTTGCAGACCTAGCGGAACATCGAGGCACGTCGATTACGCATTTCTCGTACATCGTGCCAATTGTTAGACAACTACTGCGTTGGACAGTTCCTACAGTTAGCATTACTGTTGATGACAGAGAAGTTGTTTCTAAACAGAAGGGCTGGGTAGTTGTTGCAAACAGCAAAGCGTATGCACGCGGACTGAACCCTGCGCGAAATGCTGACATTGCAGATGGAAAACTAGATATTGTATTTTTCCCACTTACAGGCAGGTGGAGCCTTTACAAATGGATCCGCCTATTATCTCGCGGCACACACTTACACCATCCAAACGTCGTGTATATACAGGGTGTTACAGTAGTTGTGAAAACCGAGGAAACTGCTCAGTGGCAAATAGATGGAGATCCAGCTGGAGCAACAAAGAGTATGAAAATTTCTTGTGTACCAAAATCTCTGGTGGTATTTGCTTCGTGATATTGCGGGTGGACTAGACTCGTCGCTTGCTCTAGTTACCCTGGCCTGTCACAGTAGACCGTCGCTGTCAATTACAGCGCGTGCGACTGCAGCAATAGTTTTGCGTGAACTTCTAGATTGCTTCTGCAGAAGTTTCATTGCATCTGGTTCAGAGATTTCTTTACGCTTTACAATAATCCACTTCGCCTGTTCAATCAATCGTCTGTCGTCTAGGCGTTGTTTTAAGTCAACAATTTGACTTCGTTGTTCAACATGATCAAGGAATCGTTCCCACGCAACTGTAATTCCCGCGCTTAGTTGTTCTGCACTGGCTGGTTTTAACAAAAAACCAAACACACCTGCAGCAACGCAGTTCCGTAAATACGTATCATCTGAGTACGCAGTAAGCATCACGACTGGAATATCAAGTTCTGGGAAAATGATTTGCGCAGCTTGCATACCGTTCATTACGGGCATCTGTATATCCATGAGCACAATGTCTGGTTTATCTTCTCTGCAATTTGCAATTGCTTCTTCACCGTTTTTACAGGGTCCTACTATGTCAAACCCAAGAGCCTTTAAAGTAGACATAATGCCTTGCGCTACAAGTAACTCGTCATCAACAACAAGCACCCGTGCAGGGTGCTCGGGCAAACCGAGAGCTTCGATATTCGTACGCATGTTTTCGTGTGATGTCATTTCGTGGACCATACCTTTCGTTCTGGCTGTGGGTAACACACATAGTTACTTACACAAGGGGCTGAACAATGATAAACAGTGTACAGCGTGAGAACTAGACTGCCACTAGAAGCACGATTAATCTAGGAAATCGCCTTCTTTAAGGCGTTGTGGGACGTATTCTTCTGTGACATAGGAAATGTCTTTGGTAATTAACGATTCCACTTCCATCTTAAACCCATTATTGAGCATAGTTTTAATTTCACGTTGCCACTCGCGTTTGCCTTCAAACCACGGGTAGGCGGCAATTTGTTTCGCACGCGTAATGTCGCGATCATTCAACTCAATTTTGACATCGTCAGATAAGTCAAGCCGATCGTAATCTTTCGAGCGAATGCCCATGAACTTTGCATCTGGAATCGCCATTCGTTCTGATTCAAACGCAAGGTTAATCGAACCCTGTTTAATCACTGAATAAATGTAGTGTCCCCACGGGTCACAATCGAGCAAGCAATATACGGGAAGGCCAAGCTCCTTATGCATTCGGTGTAGCATGCGCCGAACACCTCGAGGGGGTTGCCCAGAACCTTCGGTCAATATGCAGTTGTGCGTTTCCCAAAATCGGTCTTCATTAAAACGACTCCATACGGTGTCTTTCTCAACATGCAAAATAAAATCAGCTTCGCATTTTTTAAATTGCATGACATTGGGTTCGCAGATACTCGGGATGGCGTACCCGCCACTGCCCATTTTTCTACAATTGATTTCATCACCGTTATCTACCACGGTAATATTGCCAACCATCGTGCCACGCTTCTTTGCAAAGATATGCAACTCTTCGCGTAAACCGTCAAGCGATACTTCTAAGTCTTCCAGAATGCCGTCGGATTCGCTCTGGTCATTGAATGTTTTTTCTTTCGTGCCGGGTATGGTGTGCAGGCCCATGTAATACATACCCCGAAGGCTGAGGGTTTTTTCGGCGTCGATCAAATCACGGCAACCTTTAGCAAGAAGGAGTGACTGCATGAACTTGCGGGATTGCCCTAAATTAAACAGGCTCCGTGTTTGAGTATTGGTGCCCATTTCAAGAATGCGTTTTTTCTTGTTGTAGGTCATGTTCGAAATGGAACGAGTTGGAATTTCAAACGAAGGTTCTTTTTGAGCCATAGAACGCTTCACAACTGAAGTTGCTAGCGTCTCTATTTTCTTCTTGGTTGCTGCATCGCGTTTTTTATCTACGACACTTTTGCGAGGAGTCGCTGCGACTTTTGTAGTTGTCTTCTTCGACGTTTTTTTCTTAGTTATTTTTTTCTTCGCCATTATTTTTTACCCCGTTTCTTTTTTGTAATCTTTTTCTTTTTTTTCTTTGCGGACTTGCCGAATAACGTGTCTTCTTGTTCAGGCAAATCCTGCAAATCGTCCACAATAATGACACCATCGTCATTTCCAAGGCGACCGCCATCGTCAACAATGTTTCCTTCGTCGTCAAGTTCGGCATCGGCATCGTCAGTTCTGCGTCTCGCTTGTTTGAGTAGGGCTTTATATAACTTGTCGGTATCTGCACCAACGAGTGAATTGCAACATCTTGATATTTCGCCGATGTAGCGTTCGAATACGCTTCGACGCTCGGATTCACGCGCCATGCGCTTTCTTCTTCGAAGGTATGTGCCTAGTTTTCTTCCGCACTCTTGCAATGCAAGCTTCATCTCTTTTCGAATTTCATCGTAATCTGCGATAGCCTCTTTTGATTCACTTGTAAATGGAACCCACACACTGACCATGTGCATCATGACAACAAGTGGCCCAGATGGAATGGAATTTCTCGGTTGTGTAAGTCCATAGTTTTTCCATGAAGTTTCAGCGACTGCTTTAAACGAGCAACAACTCGATTGGGAATACAACAAAGGAACTCTATTCGCAAAGCGAAGAACCTTTGCGCTGTCGTCTCTACCCAGTCCACCGCCGTACCCAATTGCAACTTCAATTTGGAACGGGTTTCCACGATAGACATTTGGTGGACGAGTTGAGGCTGCGAAGAATTCTGCCTTTACTTCTTTTAACAAGCCAGCAAGTAACGCCTTTGAACCGATCGGCACAAGGCAGTCAGTATTGGGTGCGATGATTCGAGTTTTTTGAATCGAATCGTAGAGTTTTTCTGCCTCAGTGTGCCCAATGGTTTTTACCCATGATTGGCCAGTCAAATCTGCACCTTTTGCAATTTCTCGTGCTTTGGTTGCGCCGACTCTGCAGAAATCTTTCGTGAGAAAACCGCCAAGTTGTCGCTGGTCTGTTCTCTCAAGCATTTGTATCAGGGTGCCAAGTTCAATCCCTTTCGGGTGAGGCTTAATTTCTTTTGGCTCTTCAGGCAGTTCATCAATTACTCGAGGGAACTCAATAGTTTCGTTTGTTGGCGTGGCGTACGTAATTTGCGCGTGAGGATTTGCAATTGCTGTTTGCTCTAAATACTCATCGATGGATTGACGACCCTTTTGGTACTTTCCTTCAAGTTCAATTGTTACTTGCGTGCCGTGTCCTTCTGCAAAAAGTTTATCGTCTTCAGCATGTTCCGTATCGCTAATAACAGATGGCCTATTCTTAGTGGTATCCATTTTGAGGACAACTTCATGCGCCTTCTTGCGTTTTATTTTTGAAATAATGACTACTGGCTTGCCTGTTGTCATAAGTCCATACATGCCTGCTGCAGAAATACCAATGCCTTGTTGGCCGCGAGACATTTTTAATCGGTGGAATTTAGAACCGTACAAAAGTTTTCCGAATATGTTTTCAATTTGCTCACGCACAATACCAGGACCGTTGTCGCGGATTGTCAATTTAAATCTCGTTTCATTTACTTGGAGCACACGCACATAGACATGTGGCAAGATTCCAGCCTCTTCGCACGCATCTAACGCGTTATCGACTGCTTCCTTTATTGCAGTAAGCATTGCCTTACGGGGATTGTCGAAGCCAAGAAGGTGACGATTTTTTGCAAAGAACTCGCTTACTGAAATGTCGCGTTGTCCAGCCGCCATTGTTTCAGCTGTAGCGTTCGTTCGAGTTTTTTTCTTTTTCGGAGTATTTGTTTTGGTCATAGGGCGTGGTATAAAAGTAAGGGCCTTCCGTGGCGTGAAATCACGCGTTTTTGCGAGTATCCGTACTCACTGTGTTGCAGAATACCGAAAGTATGCATAGAAGGGGGCGAAAAAACGCCATTTTTGGTATCCTTTGCAGTCTTCCCCTTACTTTTTGAATTTACAAAGGATACAGCCATGGGCATGGAACAAACACTTATTATTTTGAAACCAGACGCAGTGCAACGAGGTCTTATGGGCCGAATTCTTAGCCGATTTGAAGACAAAGGTCTCAAAGTTATTGGTTCAAAATTTACACAAATATCTGCTGATGTAGCAGCAACGCATTACGCAGACCACAAAGAACGACCCTTTTATGCTGGTCTTGTGGACTTCATGACAAAATCGCCTGTACTGGTTCTCGCGCTTGAGGGCGTGGGTGCTATCGCCATTTGCCGTTCAATGATGGGCGCTACATTTGGTTCCCAAGCAGCATCCGGAACAATTCGCGGTGATTTTGGCGTTTCAAATAGTTTTAACTTGATTCATGGCTCTGATAGCCCAGAAGCTGCGAGTAAGGAATTGGCTCTTTTCTTCAACGATGGTGAGATAATTGCATGGGACCGAGCGAATGAAGGCTGGGTATACGACCTTTCCGGTGACGAGCCCGAGTAAATTTTATCTCTGCACAACCGCGATTGCGGGCTTGTAAGAGCACTCCTTTCGGACAAGTTGTAGTTTTTCCAATAAAAATTGCAAATTCGATACGCATTTCCAATTGAGCTGCGTAGAAGGTGTGACGTGCGTGTTTCGTGCGTTCATGTCTTAACAACGGGGGGAACGAAATGCAGCTCATGCCAAAGAAGAACAGGAACAAAACTACACCCACAAGCGGTCGCCTAGTGATTGAACAAGATAAAGTTCATCAAGCATTAACAGATCCAGTCTTGGTTATCGAATCTCCTTGCTTCACTAAGAAGAATGCTGAGGAACTCGTGTTTGAAATCCCGAATATTATTCCACGCTTGCCGGTCTCTTGGTACAGCCCAGCAATTGATCGTGCAATGCCGCCAAAACGGACAGTCGCTGCGTTACTTACACGTGAAGAAGAGGGTGTTTTGTTTCGGCAATACAATTACGCGAGACTGCAATTGCAAACCTTACAAGACAAAATCACACACTCGCGAAAACCAAAGCAACATGATTTGCACGAACTTGTGCGTTGGTATGACATTTCTATTGATAAACGTGCACATATAGTTGAGCGTAACCTTGCGTTAGTTCTAGCTATGGCGAAACGTTCTTGGGCAACCGGCGAGTATGCGGACTTGGTAGCCGAAGGAAATGTTGCTCTTGTTCGCTCTGTTGATCGATTTAATTGTGAACTTGGATTTAAATTTTCTACGTATGCGTGTCGCGCGCTTACAACAGCATTTAATCGCTTCGGTCGAAAACAATCTAAACATCGCGATACTATTCCATTTGAATTTGATACAGAGCGAGAACCAGTGCTACGCAACGAGTTTGAATTTGATATTCCACAAGAGCACATCCATGCATTACGAACCATTGTTCGGAGCGGTGAAGCACAGTTAACAGCTGTCGAACAAGAGGTTCTACGCTACCGTTTCGGCTTGTTTGCAGCACAAAACCCACCTAGGCTCACACTTGAAAAAGTAGGGCGAGTTCTTGGTATTTCAAAAGAGCGAGTACGGCAAGTGCAGATTCGAGCCTTAGGGAAAATCCGTGAAGTATTTGAAATGCAATTCCCCGCAGATTTGCTTGCAGGGTGAATTAGGGTATTGAGCACAATATGAACGAATAATTTGTTCAGATTGTGCACCAGACCCTATTCAATCTTCCGATAGAGTACTTCTGTGAGCACCAAAACCCCTGTCATCTCTTTGAAGGTTATCCAAAAACGCAAGCGTTCTACATTGCGTTGGATTGTTTTGCTGGCTGTTCAGGCGTTGATCGTTCTGCATATTGTTGTCTGGCTTTTAGGCAAAAAATATGGGTGGTTCGGTGGAAAAACGTTCACCCCAGTAGAGCCCTCAGAAGGTATCGATTTTGTTACAAAGGGTATTCTCAACGTAGGGACTATTTTCTTTGCAGTCACTCTACTTTCAACAGTACTTTTTGGAAGATGGTTTTGTGGTTGGGCATGCCATGTAGTCCTTCTGCAAGATTGGTGTTATGCACTCATGCGAAAACTTGGCATTCGTCCAAAACCATTTCGGGCACGGATCCTTAGGTGGTTTCCACTAGGGCTTGGGTTGTACATGTTTGTATGGCCGTTGTTTTACAGATTTGTAATTTTGAAGTTGCCATTTCCGACTGTGCGCACAGAGTTTGTTACCGAAGAGTATTGGAGTTCTTTTGCATCGCCGATTGTCGCAATTCCATTTCTTTTAATTTGCGGTTTTGCAACGGTCTATGTACTTGGTGCTAAGGGGTTCTGCACGTATGGTTGCCCGTACGGCGGATTCTTCGCGCCACTAGAAAGTATTGCTCCAGTTCGGATTCGGGTAAATGATAACTGCCAACAGTGCGGAAAATGCACCGCTGCGTGTACATCTAATGTTCGAGTACACGAAGAAGTCCATTTGTACAGTATGGTTATTGATTCAGGTTGCATGAAGACTATGGACTGCATCGACGTATGCCCCAACGATGCGCTAAGTATTGGTGTTGGATCAATCGCACTTGGGAAACGAACGAAAAAGAAAAAGTACGACTTGGGAATTGCAGAAGAAATCTGTATTGCAATCGCTTTTTTGATTGGATTTTTTGCGTTCCGTAGTTTGTATGCAGTTATCCCCATGCTCATGGCGGTTGGAGTTTCGCTTGTCACAACATGGGTACTATGGAAAGCATGGCGACTCCTTCGCGACGACAACACTCATTTCCATGGAAAACAATTGAAGCTGCACGGAAAAATGTCTGGAAAAGGTATATTGTTTTTAGTGTTTGCACTTGTTGTAGCAGTGTGGACAGTGCAGAGCGCGACAGTACAGGCATGTCATTTCATGGGCGATCGTGCGATGGCAACTAACAACAACGATGAAGCATTGTGGTATTACTCTAAAACAAGCTCTATATCAGATGGTGGGATTGCCCTTGCGAGTAACCCTAATATAGATATAGAGGTGGCGCGGTATTTTGATTCGGAACATCAATTTATTGATTCGTACCGTTTATACCAACGGATTGATGCCCGAGTAGGGCAAGATGAGCGATCTACGATGTTGCTAGGCCAAAACATGCAATACCACGCACAGTTTGTTTCAATTGATCAACTCTACGCATCACGTCTAAAAGTAAATTTGCACTGGGAACTTGTGTGGGAAGACTACGTTGGTTGGCTCAAGCGTGAAATGCAATTCGAGCGCGCAATTCAGGCATCGCACAAAGCAGTGCAATCAAACCCCAACGCGAAGCGGTTGCGAATTCAACTTGCACTGTTGGAATTAGAATCTGGTAACACCTCGACTGCCGTACATATTGCAAAGCAACTTGTTGATGAGGATATGCAGGACCCTGCAATGTGGAGGTTGTACGCAAGAGCGCTCGATAGCGATGGCCGTAACGAGAAAGCAGTGTTTGCATTAGAAAAAGCAAAACAACTGTTAGCAGAGCGGTTGCAAAATAGATAACTAAGCGAGCTGGGCTGTCAGCGTTTCTTTAAAAAGATCAAAGAGAGTTTTCGAATCTTCAGTTGCGTAAGCAGCTTCGCGGAAGGATCTATCAATCATGAGCCGGCTAATTCTTCCAAGGGCCTGAATATGGTCCGAAGTGTTTTCCGTAGGAGAAACAAGTAGGATAATTAGCTCAACTGGGCGTTTGTCTGGACTTGCGAAGTCGATTGGAGTGGCTGGTCTTCCCATTGCCATAACCATTGAATCAAGTTTGTCGCATCTGCCGTGTGGAATTGCTAAGCCCTCGCCAATGCCGGTTGTGCGTTGTAACTCGCGTTCCCAGACAACTTGGCAAATTGCATCTGCATCAGAAATGAGATTATGCGATGCAAGAACTTCGATAAGTTCGCAAATAGCGCCTTTTTTCTCTGTTGCTTGCAATGGAGCAATCATTGTTTTTTCATTAAGGAGGTCGAGCAGATTCATGTTTGTTTCCAAAAACGGTAAGAGTGAGATTGTAACACTCTATACGTCAATTGCCAAGAACTATTGCGCCTGCATAAGCACGGCGTATCCGCCATCGTGCCAAGAAGCTGGGTCAGAGCCAGGGCACCCAGAAGGGAGTGTTCTTAGTTGTTCGCAATGGAGGAGTTTCTTCTTGGTTGAAAGCCAGTTTGCTTGCCCCTCGTTTTCAGCATCATCCACACTGCACGTTGCATACAGAAGGTGCCCCTTTGGCAACAAGACTTCTACTGCTTCACCAAGAATTTCTCTCTGAAGGTCCACTACAGAATCGATGCTTTTTTTGTTGTATCTGTATTTCGCTTCGGGTCTTCGAGCAAAAACACCGGAGTTCGAGCACGGCGCATCTACAAGTATAAGATCGAAAGGCTCAGTTGGACCTTGGGTTTCTGGCGTATATACAGCGATGTTATATTCGTCTGCTATTTCATGCAACGATTCTCTGCGGGGCTCATTCGGTTCTGTTGCCCCAATGTATGCATCGGGAAACATTGCTCGCAATTGTTTTGTTTTCGTCCCTCGTCCTGCGCAAAGATCAAGAATTCTACGCGGCGAAAGTGTTTTTGCAAGCGAGAGCGAATTTGCAGAAGTTGGGTCTTGCACGCGTAACGTTTGGTTCGCCTCGAAGAGTTCAATAAGTGAAACATCGCCGGGCACAATTCCAAAACCCTGTAGGGTGTGGGGAATAACTTCGCTTGGTAATGGATCACTACCAGAATTGGTAACTATGATCGGTGGTTCTACAAGGCTATTGCTTGCGAGAGTTGTTGCAAGCTCTGTGCCAAACTCTTCAGCCATCCGTTTCCACGATTTAACTGAAAAACCTGCTTGCCCAGAAGTATCGTCTTTGAATACAGGCTCAACAAGTTCCCAAGCACTTCCGTCGCCCCGCAAGAAATGATGGGCATCTCCGATGATTCCCTTTTGGATTTTTTCTCCGCGAATGCGTGTAATTTTTCGAAGCACAGCATTTACAAAACCAGCAGCGCGAGGGTTATCTCCTTTTGATTTTACCCACTCTACTGCACTATGAATAACTGCATGGTCTGGAATTCTGTCGAGCAGTAATAGTTGCGCGGTGGCTACGAGGAGTGTGGCACCAACTTGGGCATCGAGAGTGTGGAGTTTTCTGCTACTTGTATGCGAGATGATTGCTGCAAGCGAATACCAACGGCGGTGTACTGCGTGATCGATAGCACGAGCAAGGCCAGCATCTCTTCCATCGAGTTCATCTACAAGAAGCGGTGTTACGTCGATAGACGGAAACCGTTTGAACTGCCCAGCGAGTCGCCTCGTGACAACATCGCGAGGACATGCCATTATTTTGTTGCTGCTGTGCGATTGCAAGCGTTCTTTAACATGTCAGCTTTGTCCGTTTTTTCCCATGAAAATGAACCAATGCAACCCTCATCAGGTGTGCGACCAAAGTGACCGTGGTATGCACTATGTGCGTAGATTGGAGCCAACAAGCCAAGCGAAGAAATGATGCCGGTTGGTGTAAGGTCAAAGGTTTTCGTTACAAGTTCAGCAATCGCAACCTCGTCCATTTTTGCAGTGCCTTGGCAATCTACATATATAGAAACAGGTTCAGCAAC
>Ga0115000_10001082_pt1 | contig 24717 bp, 18 predicted proteins | sample ArcticOcean_MG_C_6_FD_89690 | JGI IMG/M metagenome (GOLD analysis project Ga0115000, IMG submission 89690) | Marine microbial communities from western Arctic Ocean - ArcticOcean_MG_CB8_128 | ecosystem: Environmental > Aquatic > Marine > Oceanic | place: Arctic Ocean: Canada Basin | collected... | reverse complement strand
TATCGAAAGGTGTTACGAATCTAGTTCAATTTTTATCACATAAATAATCTGAGCTATTAACTTACTGAAAACAAGCGGGATATGTTATCTTTTTTGTTTGCGACTTAAAGGGGTAACCCTATCTTTTTATTTTGATTTATTTTCCCTTCCACTTGATTTATAGCACATGAATCTTGTATCTTTGTTTTAGTTGAAAAAAGGGTTACAAATGGGATCGACTGGATTTGACAGGAGATGAGATGAATTTGTAAGCATGCAGAGCCTTGGTTTCTAAGCTCTTAAATCTTGGATACTAACTTTTAAGAGGCGAAAATAACTACGCTCTTGCTGCTTAATCACGTCTAAGACTGATAAAGCTTAATTCTATAACTAAGTTATAGAACTAGATGTTTCCGAGAATCGATTGTTCAACTCCTTACTCGATAGAAGCACCGATGATGTTGAACTAGTTTACTCAATGCTTGGTTGAGTTTACGAAAATTAACAAGCTAAGCTATGATTTGGGTGTTTGTGTCCGTTGATTAGTCGAAAACCAATCACAAAATAAGCATGTAGAAAACCTATGATTACTTCTTTTGGACGCGGGTTCGACTCCCGCCGGTTCCACAGCGAATGAAAAAACCTGACTCATAGAGTTGGGTTTTTTCATGTTTGGATGAGTCAAGTTTACTTGAACGAAATTCAAACATGAAAAAACACAAGGAGTGCAGCGACAGGTTTGTTCATTTGCAGCTTTGTAACCAAGGGAGAAACTTGTTACTCCCTTACCTTACTTGCAATCTCTATCGTTATGGTCAAAAAAAGTAAATCGTGCAACGATTTGTTTACTTCATTTACAACTCGGGAACCAAGGGAGAAACTTGTTACTCCCTATACTCTACCTAACAAAAACAGCACTTTCACCCTATTGCTTTATAAAGTTATTAAAGTTAATTTTACCAGTAAGGAATTCATTACAAGCACTCAACCTATTGCAATTATGAAAATACTTTACTTCACAAGTCTCTCACTTTTGTTAACAATACAAAGTATTGCACAAAACATCACATTTGAAAAAGTATTATCCCCTTCAAAACTATCGGTTTTCAGCGGAGTTAAGGCTGGCGCCACAAACTTTGCAGACATTGATGGAGACAATGATTTAGACGTGCTAATCACAGGGTATAAAGAGAATGACAATAGTACTGGAATACCAAGCTATCACAGTGACCTATACATTAATGATGGATCCGGTATCTACACAGTAGCGGCAGGGACTCCGTTTACTGGTGTGTATTATAGTTCTGTTGACTTTGCAGATATTGACGGCGACAATGATTTAGACGTAATAATTACTGGAAATAGTGGTTCTCAAAACATAAGTGAGCTCTATACAAATAATGGAAATGGAACTTTTACTTTAGTAAATGGAACTCCTTTCACCGGAGTGAGTGATGGTTCAGTTAAATTTGCAGATATTGATGGAGATAATGATCAGGACGTATTAATTTCAGGCGCTATTGGCCAATATGGAAAAACTGAATTTTTTACCAATGACGGATTGGGCAACTTCACCTTGGTTACAGGAACACCTTTTCAGGATGTCAAAAGAGGGTCAATTGCCTTTGAAGATGTTGATACTGATGGCGATCAAGATGTTCTGATTACAGGATATAACAACAATGCTATTGCAATAGCTGAATTATACACCAATGATGGATCGGGTTCATTTTTACTGGCCTCGGGAACTCCATTCCAAGGGGATTACAGAACTTCAGTCGCATTTGCTGACGTCGACGGAGACAATGATCAAGATGTCCTCATAGCAGGCTACAATGTTACCAAACTTTACAAAAATAATTGGACAGGTACGTTCAGCCTTGAAACAGGTTTTCCATTCATACACTATGATGGGCCTACCATCGCCTTTGCAGATGTAGATGGTGATAACGATCTAGATTTCCTAGTTACTGGGGGTGAAAAAAGTGATATGTACATCAACGACGGGGTTGGGAATTATACGTTAATGATAAATACTCATTTTTCTAGTCTTGGGACTAGAACCAGTTCTCTGGCATTTGGAGATGTTGACAACGACAACGATTTAGATGTAATAATTACTGGAAGAAGTGATTGGGGTCGATCAATTACAGAATTATACATCAATGATAGTACAGGTTATTTTACTGTACAAGGAAATCCACTTCATAGAGTTGACAGCAGCTCCACTGCGTTTGCTGACATAGATGGCGATGGGGACCAAGACCTGCTTATCACGGGAGATAATGGACCTTATGACATAACTGAATTGTACTTAAACGATGGTACCGGAAATTACCAAGTGAAGAAAAACACTCCATTTACCGGAGTCTCAAATGGCTCTGTCGCCTTTGCAGATGTAGATGGCGATTTAGATCAAGATGTTGTAATTTCAGGAGGATACACTTGTTTACTGTACCTAAATGACGGAAGTGGAAACTACACATTACTTCAAGGCACACCTTTTCCAGCGGTAATTAATAGCTCGGTAGTCTTTGCGGATGTCGATGGAGATAACGACCAAGATTTATTTGTTCTTGGACAATGGCGAATTCCAAATAGTAATTCCTATAATCCAATTGCCAACTTATACATTAATGATGGCTCTGGAACATTTTCTACTTTAATGGGAACGCCTTTCAACTCTGGTTCAGAAAGTCAATATGTTGTAGCAGATATTGATGGAGATAATGATTTAGATGTATTGATAGTTGGAAATGGTCCAGATTTGTACACCAATGATGGCTCAGGTAATTACACGCATGTGACAAATCCATTTCTGCAAGGAATGAATGTTCAATACATTGCAGCAGGGTTTGCTGACATAGATGGTGACAATGATTTAGATGTTCTCTTTACAGCCAGAAATGCACCATCTGAATTATATCTCAATGATGGAAATGGAATATTTACTTTAAATAACAACACCAATTTTAACTACGTACATAATGGCACTGTAAATTTTTCAGACATTGATAACGATAATGATCAAGATATAATTATTACGGGAAACAGTGCTGGTAATGTCTTTGTAACCGAAGTGTACATTAATGATGGAACAGGTAATTTCTCATTATTAATAGGAACACCTTTCGCTGGGGTAACAAACGGAGTCATAACCATTGCAGATATAAATGATAATAATAATAATAATAAAGACATACTAATTACGGGAGATAAACATCATGTTGATAATGGTGGGCGTGAACCTACTACCGAATTGTGGAAGAACACTTCTACATCGATTGTTAAAGTTCCTGAAATAAACCTCGGAAATTCTTTTCTTGTTTATCCTAATCCGACAAATGACATTCTTATCATAGATAATTTAAAAGAAGTAATTTCAATCACCGTTGTTTCCACGTTTGGCAATACTGTTATCTCAGAGTCAATCAATAGTTCAACTACAAAAACTACTTTAAATGTTGCGGCACTACCATCTGGAATATATGCTGTCCAATTCACTAGAAACAACGGAACTTCAAGTTCAAAAACTGTTGTAGTCAAGTAATTTCGACTTAGACGTTTATATTCAAAACATACAACTCAGAAACCAGGGAAAAAACTTCCTAGCCCACAGCCCTCCCTAAATCTTCACCAACTTCTCCACAACAACTTCACCTCCATCAAATTGAATGATCACTTGATATATACCAGTTGGCAAGGATTAAATATTAATTTCATTTTGAGATGACTCCAAAACTACTTTCCCTCCGCTATAATATTAGTCAGCCCCCCTTTTACCTCTAATACATTAGAACTAGCTTGCTATTAATTCAATAGCCCTTACAAATATGATAGCACCACAGGTCCTACAATAGCATCTCATTTGATTTATCAGTATCGATTTCCCTGCACAAACACTCAATATCGACAATATTTATCATTAACTTTACCCTGTGAAATTACTACCCTTGTTTTCAAACCTATCTAAAATCACTTTAACTTGTCTATGCCTACTTGCATTTTCAACTATTGCGCTAGCTTGGGACGAAAAAGCTATTAGCATGCCGGCTCCCATTCCAGCAGACCAACTAAATTATGGTTTTGGAAAATCGGTTGATATTGATAGTAATTACGCTGTAGTTGGAAGTACAACAAATGCTGCTCAAACGGGAGAGGCACATGTCCTATTCTTTGACGGCACCTCTTGGTCAATTGTGGCAAAGCTTACTGCATCTCTTGATACTAACGATTTTTTCGGAGCCTCTGTCGGTATTTCTGGTGACATAATTATTGTTTCATCTTCAGGAGATGACGATAAAGGAGCAGAAGCTGGAGCCGTTTATTTGTATAAAAAACCTGCAGGTGGATGGATTAATGCTGATCCAACTGCAAAATTGACTGCTTCGGATGCTGACCAGGGCGATAATTTTGGCACTTCTGTATGCATTGACGGTGACTATCTAGTTATTGGGTCTCCAAATGACAGTAATGACATAAAAGATGCTGGTGCTGTATATTTATTTACCAAACCGCTTTTAGGGTGGTCGGACACGACTGAAACAGCAAAACTGCTAGCCTCTGATAGACAAGCCTCTGATCATTTAGGGACCTCTGTTGCGATTTGTGGAGATCACGTTGTAGCTTCTAGTCAAACCAATGAACAAGGTACTAATTCAGGTTCAGCATATATTTTCTCTAAACCAGAGTTGGGTTGGGTCGATACAACTCAAACAGCTCAAATTATTGCTTCGGACGGAGCCGCAGAAGATTACTTCGGATCATCTGTAGCAATTTCGGATAACAATTTGGTTGTTGGCGCATACCTAGATGACGATTTCGGAAATGGAACTGGATCTGCCTATGTGTATACTAAGCCGGCTCTAGGTTGGAAAGACACTACTCAAACAGCTAAATTATTATCTAGTAATGCAGGAGCAAGTCCTTTTTTCGGCAAAGCAGTAAGCATTGCAGACAGCATTATTCTTGTAGGAAGCATCAAAGCTTACACTGTGAGTATTCAGACTGGTACAACTTATGGTTTTATAATGCCAGTTGCTGGCTGGAGCGACGCTTATCAGTCTTTTAAACTAAATCCATTATCAGGAGGACATCATGACGATTTCGGAGGGGCTATTAGCATCGATTCTGACAATATAATTATAGGTTCTACAGGAGCAGATGATAACGGAAGTGCATCAGGGGCAGCTTATGTATTTTCAAAACCAGATCATGGCTGGGTAGATACAACTGAAAATTCAAAAATAATAGCACCCGTCATTTACCAGACGCTTATATACAATTATGGAGATGCAGTTGCAATCGATGGTGATTACTCAGTAATAAGCAGTCCTTTATATGGCGGTCAATTAGGAATAGTTCATGTTTTATTTTTTAATGGCACTACCTGGGAAACAGTTGCTGAACTTACTGCATCAAACGGTGTTGCCGGTGATTATTTTGGGACTGATGTGGCTATATCGGGAAATAATATTGTTATTGGAGCCTTTCGGGCTAATATCTCAGGACCATGGTCAGGAGCAGCTTACGTTTACACGAAACCAACAGGAGGATGGACCGACATGACTCAAACAGCAGTTCTGCGAGATTCAGATGGAGAGATTAATGGACTATTTGGCTATTCAGTAGCTGTAGATGGCGACAACATTGTAGTTGGTGCTTACGGTAAGGATGAATTGACAACTGATGTCGGGGCAGCTTATGTTTTCACCAAACCAATAGGAGGCTGGAAAGACACCACTGAGACTGCTAAACTAAATAATATCGACAGCCTTCAAAACAACAAATTTGGAACTGACGTTAGTATCTCCGGAGACTATATTGTCGTTGGATGTTTTAATAAAGATTCATTAACTCCTTCGTATGTATTCAAAAAATCAATCTTAGGCTGGGTATCTTCACATGAACTTGCTAAATTATCCCCATCTCATGGTGATATTACAAGTAAGTATTTTGGAAACTCTGTGAGTATTTCAGGTGAAACTATAGTTCTTGGCTCTCGAAACGAGAATGGAATTAGTGACCAAAATGGTGCTGCTTACATATATACAAAACCTGTTTCAGAATGGACAGACATGACCGAAACGGCAAAACTCACCCCTTCTAACGGACTTCCATACTCCCATTTTGGAACTTCCGTCTCTATAGATAACGAAACCGTAATCATCGGATCACCTTACAGAGATAGCCTTATTGGCGCGACATATATTTATGAAAAACCAAGCGAAGGATGGGTAGACGCAACAGAAGACGTCCTACTTAATAGCTCAAACACGACATCAGTTACGCCATTTTTCGGAATAGCAGTTGCTATTTCTGGACGGAATGCAGTGATCGGATCAAGACTGACTAATACTTATGGTGTTGGTTCGGGTGAGGCTTATTTGTACAATAAACCCTTGCTAGTAAATTTCGTCGAAATTTCTAAATCTCTCAACTTTACTCTGTATCCCAACCCGAGTGACGGAAGCTGCAAATTGAAACTTAGCAACATTCAACCCCCTTGTTTAATGCAAATATTTACAGCTCACGGAAAATTCATTGAGGAACGAATATTATACAATGAGTATACAGAGCTTAATTTAAATTTGGCTTCTGGTTCGTACTTCATAGTCGTGGATGGAAAATCTAGCTTATTGGTAATAAATAATTATTAAATAGTCTGACATTACTTATTCTGAATTATAGTTCACAAAAAAAATCCAACTGAACCCAACTGGACTTTTAAAATTGAATTTTACATTTTATTTGATCGCAGCGACGTCGCCCTTCTTCTTCCTATTAAAAAAAACAAAAGTTCCGATACCAATAACAAGCATTGACATTCCTAATACAGGTCTGTAAAATATCCAAGCAATGGCAAATGTTACAAAGCTTAAAATAAATGCAACTACCCCTGCGAATAAAGTATTCCCCATACTCAATAGGTTCCCCAAAAATGGTAATACATCAGCTAAAACCACAAGTGGGTCAAATATTAACTTTAGCCCGAAAAATAACATTAGGAAACCAACTATTCTAATTACCCAAGTTGTTACCACGTTGCTTTCTTGAGCTGCTGTAAACATACTATCAGAAGAGACCGCTCCAGCTGCAATCACATTAATAGATGTGCCTGTCGAGGTATTGAATTTTTCAAATGAAGAACCTATCTGTTTTGAAACAATGCTGTACGGCTGACCTTTCTCGATTATAGCAAACAGAACCTTAACATCACCTAATTGAGGCTCGGCATTGGTCCCTGAACCAATATAAATTTTTTGGACAGATGAGCCTTCACTTACTCCACTTTCATTAATAATTAAGGCGTTTTTCATAAGCAGAGTGTCAATTGAACTCATTTGATAAGGAACATATACTCTTATGTTTGACAGTAATGCGTGAGGTAAATCGTAAGCGCCAATGGTTGCATTTTTTACTTGATTATTGTACGCCGCAATTGGAAACGCAGCAGGATTCATGTGTCCTTCAGGTTTCTTAAATGAACTTGATTTAATAAGCGTATTTCCCCATTGTTTTTCATACTCATAAGTTGTGGTTGTCTTTTTGCTTCCTCCAACTTTTTTCTCGCTTTTAGTCTTTTTATGCTCTACCCATTGATACATGTATACGCTCCTTTTTAATCGAAGAGCGTCTACCGTGATTCCAAATTCGGTATCAGTCAACTGCTCTTTGCTCTGGACATCTCCAGTTAAATGAACTAGCTTTCCAGAAGATTCTTGAGAAACTGCTTCAGAACTAATATCAACTACTTGACTAGCACCTTCTGTCAATCCTTTTGCAGTTTTAACAGCTCTCCCCTCATTAAACCACAATGCCACCAAAGCTATCAGCAGTAGAATTACCCCAACAAATACTGATTTAATTGAACCAATAAGTATGGACTCCCAGCTTTGGGTTGATGTTTCCGTAAACGAATTTCCCATGCGTCTCCTCCTTAGTTATGTTTGCTAATTTTTTAAAAAAAATTCTTCTTGTTAGTGGTATACTTTCATTTCAAAATTTTGTTACAGAAAAGGACAGCTTTTAATGAAAAAAACTTGCTCTTTATCTATACAACTGGAGGGCACTCCAATAGTTCTAATCGAACAGTAATTTATAACACTTCGAATCGTAAAATAAAAGAAAACCTTTTAACTTTAAAATATTAAAACACCTGGATTGATTCACTAAGAAAGCTATGGAACCAAATAACATTCAAGAGAACAGCAATCAAGGTGAACATCAAAAAACGGCAATCAAAAACACCTTTGCTGCCTTCATCGATAACATTAAAAATGTTTTTACGAGTTACACTTTAAACAAACACTTGTCGAAGTACTTAAAAGCCCGACTCAAATTGAAAAAAGTAAAGATAATTAGTGAGCAGTAATCAATGTTGATGAGCGTATTAAAGAACTACATCAATTCTAACCTCAACATGTTCAAAGCAGCTAGTACTGTTCTTCTAACCACCCCGTCCCTATCGCCTCCGAAATTAAATTGCTGGCAGATTACGTGATCTTTATTGGCCACAGCTATAAAAACAGTTCCTATTTGCTTAGCTGAAACGTCACTATTTGGCCCTGCTAATCCGGTGGCTGCAATAGAATAAGTGCTTCCAAATTTTATAAGTGATCCTTTGGCCATTTGAACCGCAACCTCTTCGCTGACAACTGTGTGATCTTTCACCGTTTCAGGACTAACCTCCAGTTCAGAAATTTTCACATCTTCATGGTAACTAATAACCCCACCTAAAAAGTAAGCTGAAGCTCCTGATACACTTGTAATTTCTTTTCCTAGTGCTCCTCCTGTTAAACTTTCGGCTACACTTAATGTTCCTTTTTTGCTGACCAATAGATCACCTACAACTTTAGCTAACTCATCTGTATTGTCTCCAAAGACATGTTCTGCTATATTAGATTTAATTAGATCTACTTGAATCTCAACAGCTGTTCTCACTTCTTCAAAATCAGCTCCCCTGCCAGTAATTCTCAATTTTACCATTCCTCTTGATGGTAAATAAGCTAGGCTAATTCCTTGAGGCAAATCATTTTCAACGTCCTTAATTTGTTCTGCAATGTAGGATTCTCCAATTCCTTGAGTCAGGATATTATGAGAGTAAATGGTTGGTAATTTAAATTTCTCTTGAAGTCTTGGTACTAATTCCTTTGAAGTTAAATACCGCATTTCACGAGGAACTCCTGGAAGTGACACAAAAACAGTATCCTCTTTTTCCATCCACATTCCTGGTGCTGTGCCAACTTTATTCATCAAAACTGTACAACCCTCAGGAACTTGAGCTTGCAAATAATTTACAGGCTGTACTTCTTTTTTATAATGAGCAAAGAAAGACTTTACATTACTTAATACAGCTTCGTCGGATACTAAATCAACACCAAAATATTTAGACAAGGTTGTTTTGGTGATATCGTCTTTGGTAGGACCTAAACCACCTGTTAATATAACTAGTTGGTATTTATTTTGACACAAGCTCAGTGTATTTAATATATCCTGCTCTTTGTCTGCTATCGTTAAGACGACCTGCACATTAACTCCAATCAAGGTCAACTGTTCTCCTATAAAACTAGCATTTGTATTGACTGTTTGACCAATCAACAATTCATCACCAATGGAAACTATAGCCGCAGTCATTTCTTTTGAAGTATCATTAATCCATCTCTAAATGGAAGTAAAATATTCTCTACCCTATCATCAGCTTGAACCACTGCATTAAATTCCAAAATTGCTTGAGTTTCTTTATCACCATCTTTTAACTCTTCAACCACCTTACCACTCCACAGTACATTGTCCACGATGATGTAACCACCGGTATTAACCTTATTAAATACTTGGTGATAATAGTTAACGTAACTTTCTTTATCCGCGTCAATAAAGACTAGATCAAATTTTCCGTTCAAGGAATCAACCACCTGAGTTGCATCACCTGTGAGCATTTTAATTGTTTGTCCATAGCCAGCTTCTTTGAAGTATGAAGTAGCCAAATCTTCCAATTCTTCATTGCAATCAATGGTGATCAATTCACCACCTTCAACAATTCCTTCCGCTAAACATATTGCGCTATAACCAGTGTAAGTACCTATTTCCAGCACTCTTTTTGGTTTAATCATACTACTTAGCATTCTCAATAATTGCCCTTGCAAATGCCCACTAAGCATTCTTGGTCTCAGTACATTCACATTAGTATGTCTGTTCAGCGATTTTAATGCTTCGCTTTCCACGTTAGAATGCTTTTCACAATACTCGTTGATCTTTTCGGGTATAAAATCCATTGGTAATGTATTGGGTAATTATTATGATTAGCTATTTAGACAAGTAGCTTAATTCGCTCATTGAACTCGGGTGGATGTACTTATTTGACAGCTCTAATATATCAGAAGCACTCACTTCATCAATCTTTCGAAGCATGTCTTGAACAGTATCCACTTTATCTGATAGTAAATATGATTTTCCAAGTCCTAACATAAGGCCCACATTACTTTCCATACCAATAGCCATAAATCCTTTCAACTGCTCTTTTGCTTGATGTAATTTAAGGTCACTTAGCTTAGTTTCGGTAATCTTCTTTAACTCCTTATAAACTAACTTTTTTGTTTTGTTTAAGTTTTTAGCGTCAACCCCAAAATAGATATTAAATTGACCGATGTCAGAATACGACTGATAACTAGAATCAATACCATAAACATAACCTTTCTTCTCTCTGACTTCCATGTTTAAACGAGAATTGAGTCCAGGACCTCCCAAATAATTGTTCAGTAATACCATTCCTGTTTTATCCTCACTTGTGTATGAACAAGCCTCAGAACCTAATATCACATGACATTGATGAGTCTCTTTTTTAATCTCTTTAGAGAACTGCTTACTCACAGGAATAATTTTTCTGGTATTGGTTGTTTTTGAAAATTTATAACCTTCAAAATACTTAGTTATCTTTCGCTCAACTTGAGCTAAAGTAAAATTACCAACAGTACTGATTACCATATTATTAGGCACATAATGTTTCCCCACAAATGATTGAAGTTTCATACGGCTGATCTCATTTACATCCTTTTCAGTTCCAAGTATGTCATTCCCCAATGAATGTCCTTCAAAGAGGTATTCATCGAAATCTTCAAATATCAGTTCGGCTGGAGCATCTTGATAACTTAATATTTCATCAATGACTACGGCCTTTTCCTTCACCAGTTCGTGCTCAGGGAAATGAGATTCAAAAGTAATGTCTGATAGAATTTCTAATGCTCTATCCATGTGGTCATTTAATACCGAAGCATACAACACAGTCTCCTCTTTAGTAGTGTAGGCATTCAATTCCCCTCCAACTACATCCAACCGATTTAATATGTGAAATGCTTTTCTTTTCTTAGTCCCTTTAAATAAAGCATGCTCTAGGAAATGAGCAACACCTCTTTCGTCTTTTTCTTCGTCGCGAGATCCTGCATTAACAAATACCCCACAGTGAAAAACAGTTGAGTGCTTTACTTGTTGATGAATGATTTTTAAACCATTACTAAGTGATGAAGTCTCTATTTCCACAATTACAAATTTATTTTTTGTTTAAATAAATCCAGAACAGGCCTTTATAACCTAAGATTTCTTTGTCATTCTTGTAGCGTTCAACCATTGGGCAAATAGCAACTACTTTTTTCGTAAACTCGTTTGAACTACTGTTAAAATACCACTGTTCTAAAAACTTCAATTTAACTATACCGTCGACGTCTAAGTTCTCTTCAATTGGAATTTTTAAATATTCTTCGTCAACCAAGACGTATTCAGTATCAACATGATGAAATAAATCATCCATGTAATCCTTTTCCATTGGTATTAAAGTGTCTGATATGTAATAATAAAGAGGTAATTCTTGCTTTTTTACTTTCTCCAAAATATCGGTCAAGAATTCAATTCGTTTTTCTTTTGATAACCAATTTTGACTGTACTCTACCTCGACAGGATTACCTATCTCAACAGCATACTCAATTTGATTTGTTAACCGATCACTTTCAGACATTGGTCCGGAACAAGCACTCATAATAAGCACAGTTACAAAAGCTAATAAAATAGTATTTCTATTTAATTTCATGCGAGTGAATTTACTCAAATTAATGCATTGTAAGATGTTTAATCGGGGAATTAGTTTTAATCTTGTCGTTCCTTAACAAATGAAGTTCAAAAAAATTGCCATGAAAAAAATATTAGTTCTGATTCTCCTTTTTGTATTTACGTTTCAATCTCAAGCTGAAACTTGGTTTGACATTGGCCTTAAAGGCGCTTATGCTCCAGGAGTATTGACGAACTCACATATTTTATCTGCGCCTAACCAAACATTAAAGTACAACCACGGGTACTTTTTTGGTGGTAAAATAGGTGTTAATTTTGGATTAAAACATGGAATAACGGTTGACGTTCTATCTTCAAAAACAACACAAACTTTAATCAACAACGATAAAACAAACGATTACACAGTATCATTTTCTTCAATCGATATTCCGATCATGTACCGTAATAATGGAGACAATGGTGGTTACAGTGAAATAGGTCCTCAATTCACTTTCACACAAGGCGCAAATACTAACTTAAACGGAGTAAGTAATGATGTGAAAAGCAGCTTTAACAGCTCAAACATGGGAGTTGCGTTTGGATTTGGTCAATACGTTGGCGGAGGAGATGCTTTTGGATTTAACATAGGTTTCAGATTTGCCTACATGTGGGGTGACATTGTAAACAGCTCTGCTCAAGACATGTTTAATGACCCGGTATACAAACCATTGGGTACTGAACAAATAGCAGCTTACGAATACAACCCTACTGGAAGATTGTATGCAGGAATTGTTTTTGAAGCTAACTTCAATGTAGGATACATTACCAAAGGTTCAAGATGTTCTAAAAGAACGAAATTCAAGATGTTTTAGGGCATGAAAATTAAAGCGTTATACCTTTTTCTTTCGCTTTTGACCGTATTGACTCTTACCAATTGCAAAAAAGATGCTTCTGCTGATGTCACTTTGTTTGGCAAATGGAAAGTTGAAGGATATGTTGCTAGCTCATCATCTCTTGCGCAAACTTCAGCGACCGACATCTACCTCACTTTTAACAACAATAAGACAATTGATATTTCATTGGAAGCAAATGAATGCTCAGGAAGTTTTACTATTGAAGCATCTGCTATAACAATTCTAGATGTTGGCTGTACTGAAATATGCTGTGACTCCGACTTCTCTCTTGAATTAATGGATTTAATTCAACTGGTTGAATCTCATCACTTCACGAATGATCAATTAAATTTGACTGGCCCTGATTTCCTTAACATCAGGTTAAACAAAGAGTAATCAAGTAGTTTGTAAATCGTAATCATGCTGCTGAATTATCTTCAGATTCACCATAGACCACCTGTTTTCTTTACTAGTAATTTACTGCAACCAGTGAAATTCAAATCCACCTTTTGTGTTTGCCTCCAACGCAGGTAAAGGAAGTTTATAAAAAGACAAGGCTCGAAACAGGAATTTAAGAGACCTGTTTTTTGTTGGAATTTTCGTCCAATCAATGTCTGGAGATAGAAAGAATTGTGAGTATCTTTTAACAGTTGGCAAAGATAATCCGGCAGCATTAAATTCAGGATTACCCTTCCCTCCTAACAAACCTTCAGCTCCGTAACCAACAGCAATGTTAAGCCATTTGGGAATTTTTTCACTTTTAGTTAAAGACGATAAATTAAGGGACAACCAATAACTCTGAGCGTTGTAGTCCTTGATGAGAGATGTCACTTCATTGTACCCAAGCTGCTCAGGACGCAATTTTCTGTAAGAACTAGGTAAATAACCATACTTAAAACTAAAGCTGTTGTTTTTGGAGAATTTACTATTGATTAAAAAGGCCCCAAGTCCTGCGCCGTTTGATAACATGTCCATGCTAGAGAATCCCCACCCTGCTGAAAATCCATCCATCACTTCAACAACAGTTAAAAAAGAGGCTGCAGTTAAAGTACTGTATAACCTTGATTTACTTTTAGTATGTCCAGCCCATTGGTACCAATCGTCAATATAATCACATACTTGATAAGCCGTTACAGCGTGACCTATTTTATCCATCCCTCTCCACTCGACAGCATCGTTAAAAAAGTGAAATGATGAAGTGTTAAAATCCTTGTACCAAGAATAAGATAAAGTACCCAACAAACCAGCCCCTAATGTCGAGGTCCCTCCTACGACAAAAGTTGATCGACTCTTTTTGTAAACGGGTGAGTGTTCAAAAAGGTGCAATGAGTCAGATTGTGAATTGCTTTTATTAACACACATACAACAAATCAACAACAGACTGATAACCCACCTGTTATGCAGTTGAAAATTAGTTAAAAAGTTTACAAAAGTCATTGATCGGATTCCTTAATGATTCTTTATCTTTGCAACTCAAATTTACAGCCGATGATTGTTAAAACCAAAAAATATCAACTTACCTCTTCCAAATACATTGGATTAGCTACGAAAGCCTTAATTAACAGGGAATGGAAATTCTTTGGAATTCCTTTACTGTTAGTGATTTTAGGGTTCATTTTTGGCGAATATGCCTGGTTCTTTAGTTTCGCTTTAGCAATACCAAGTTTGTACATCTTGTTTTGGATTGTACAATTTGCAGGATTTACACAGCATGAGTCTGGAAAGATGTTTTTTTATAAAATGTCCTACGAAATAGACAGCAGACAGGTAATGCTAAAAATGGACAGCAAGCACGGCATGCCTGTTGATTTCAAAAGCTTTACCGGAGCTTTTAAAACTAAGAATGCTTATGTTTTAACCATGTCAAAAGCTCAATTCATATACTTGCCTTTCAATATTTTTAAATCTGAAGGAGAAAGAAAAATGACTGAGACCATTTTAAAAAGAAAGAAACTGCTATAACTAATCTCATACTATGGCATTTTTTGGTCAACGAAAACCGAATAAATTTAATTTCAAACCTGTTTATTTGAAAGAGGAGGATGAAAACGGTATTTCAGATAAAATGCATAATAAATGGAACAGGGTTGCTCACTCTCAGTTACTTAAGCAGGGTAAGCGAAACATACTCAAAGCATTAGTTTTGATTGTTGCAATTGGATATTTATTCCGTGAAATTTACGATTACTTCCTTCAATCACTTTAATTACATTTATTTCAAACATGTCAAACAGCGTAATAAAATTATTATCCGACAACGTGGCTAATCAAATTGCCGCTGGAGAAGTAATTCAACGTCCAGCCAGTGTTTTGAAAGAGTTAATGGAAAATGCTGTTGACGCTAAAGCAACTTCCATACAGGTAATTATAAAAGAGGCTGGGAAGACATTGATCCAGGTTATTGATAATGGAGGTGGGATGAGTCCTGATGACGCTAAATTATGTTTTCAAAGACACGCTACTTCTAAAATTAAAAGTGCGGATGACCTTTTCCAACTAGACTCAAAGGGGTTTCGAGGAGAAGCATTGGCATCAATTGCCTCCATAGCCCATGTTGAATTAAAGACAAAACTCTCAACCGATGACTCGTCTGATGGCTCGACCGATGGCTCGACCGATGGATTAGGTACATCAATTAAGATTGAAGGAGGAAAAATTACAGAGGAAACTTCTTGTAGCCATGAGAACGGAAGCTCTCTGAGCGTTAAAAATTTATTTTTTAATGTGCCAGCTCGTCGAAAATTTTTAAAGAGCAACAATGTTGAGGGCAGACACATCAATGATGAATTTACAAGAGTTGCGCTTTCACATCCTGAGATTAGTTTTACTTTACACATTAACGACCAATTAATTTATAAGTTAAGCAACGGCACATTTCAGCAGAGAATAATTGCTGTTTTCGGAAAGAATTACAAAGAAAAACTAGTTCCTATCCAAGAAGAAACAGATTTTATAACACTTTCTGGTTTCATTGTTAAACCAGAGTATTGTAAAAAAACCAGAGGCGAACAATTCTTTTTTGCCAACAACAGGTTCATTAAACACAATTACTTTCACCACGCTATAAACCAAGCTTACGAGGACTTAATTCCAAACAACTCTCACCCCTCCTACTTTGTTCATTTAGATGTTAGTCCAGAGGATATTGACGTTAACATTCACCCTACTAAGACAGAAATTAAATTTTCTGATGAACGTTCTATTTATGCAATTATTAAAACTGTTGTCCAAAGGTCTTTGAACAGGCACAGTTTGGCTCCTACTTTAGACTTTGAGAGAGAAACAAGTTTTGACACACCTACCATAAAATGGGACACGCCAATAAAATCTCCAGAAATTAAAGTTGATAAGAACTATAATCCATTTGACACAGATAAAAAAACTAGTAATTGGTCTAGCGGAAGCAGCTTCAAAGTTGACAGGACAGAAAGAAACTCATCTTGGGAAAAATTATACGAGGACAATAACGACTCTAATGATCAAGTAGAAGATTCTGGCAATGAGCGAGAATCATATGAACTTGAAGATAACACAGAAGGTAAACAAGAGCATATTTTCAATGACGAAACTTCGGGGACTATTTTGTACAGGCAATTTAAAAAGAAGTACATACTGACCGAGAACGAGAGTGGAATATTAATCATTAACCAGAAGAGAGCGCACGAAAGGATTTTATTCGAGCACTTTTTAAGTTTATTTGAAAACCAACAACCTACGTCTCAGCAATTATTATTTCCAGAAACCATTGATGTTGCACCTAAGGACATGGCGACAATGGAAGCTTTAATTCCTGATTTAACAGCTATTGGTTTTGATATTAATTCATTTGGTAAAAATGCTTTTGTAGTGAATGGTTTACCTTCAGACATTGGTGATCACAGCGCTAAGGACCTCATTGAAAACCTCCTTCAGCAATTCAATGATGATCGTTCAAAATTAAAATTGTCCCAACGTGAAAAGCTGGCAATCAATATGGCAAAAAAAATGTCTATAAAATATGGACAGAAAATGGAAATGGAGGAAATAAAAACACTTTGCGAGCAATTGTTTTTATGTGAACAACCTTTGACTAGCCCCACCGGTAAACCAACATTGATATCTTACAACCTGTCATTAATTGACAAACAACTTAGTTAGGAGCATTTGAAAAAGACAATTCAACATACCGAAATCAAAAATGATGAATTTTGGATGCAACGCTGTTTGGACTTAGCTTATAATGGTCATGGAAATGTTGCTCCAAACCCACTAGTTGGTTGTGTTATTGTTTTAGATAACATAATAATCGGAGAAGGATATCACAAACAGTTTGGGTTGGAACATGCTGAAGTAAATGCTATTAACTCGGTAAAGAACGTTAAACTGCTGACAAGAAGTACTCTGTATGTCAACCTCGAACCTTGCAATCACCAAGGCAAAACACCTCCTTGTGCTGATCTGATAATTAAATCCGGAATTAAGAAAGTAGTTATTGGCGCCTTAGACAGCAACGAGGTTGTTAATGGCACTGGTGCAGAAAAATTGCGAAAAGCAGGAGTAGAAGTGATCGTTAATGTACTTGAATCAAAATGCGTCGCTCTTAACAAGAGGTTTTATACTTTTCACAATAAGAAAAGACCATTTTATATCTTGAAATGGGCAGAGTCCAGTGACGGATTTATATACAGTACCGATCATGATCAAGGTATTTCAAATGAAATAAGTAATCAAAAAGTTCATCAGATAAGATCGGAAGAACAGGCCATCTTAATTGGAAAAAACACTTTAATCACAGACAATCCTAGCTTGAACGTTAGACTAGTTAGCGGAAAAAATCCTTTACGGATTATCGTTATGTCAGTTATTAATAACGATATAAAAAGTCAAAATATTTTTTCAGATAATATTGCAACACTAATTTTCAATACTTCCGTTTCAAAAATTGAAAATCATGTTGAATACATTCAATATGAGGAGGGTGAATTGATAAAAGACCTTAACGAGAATCTTTATAAAAGAGGTGTTTCATCAGTATTAGTTGAAGGCGGAGCAATTACCTTAAATTCTTTTTTAACTGCTAACAATTGGGATGAGGCCTACACCATAGTTTCTAAGAGATCTTTTGGCACTGGAGTTTTAGCTCCAAAAACATCAACGATTCCTACTTCCCGGTTTAAAGTAGGACAAGGGAAAAACGAGGATACTTGGTGTAAATTCCAAAACAAAACTATTTAAAAACTGCAACTAATGGCTTGGACAGTATTAATAGTTTCAATTCTTTTCTCAGCGATATTGACAATTATTTTTAAGTACTTTCAAAAGTATAAAGTCAATACTCCTGTTGCAATTGTGTTCAATTATGTGGTTGCTGGTGGTTTAGCTTTTATATTTTCTCAACACCTACCTTCCATATTTAAATTCATGGAGTTTGAATGGTTTTGGGCATCAGTGGGCCTGGCTCTTTTATTTGTAACACTGTTTAATCTACTTGCTTTCACAAGTCAAAAAATTGGAATTGCGCAGGCGCAAATAGCAAGTAAAACTACTTTTATTTTTCCCGCTATAATTTGGTTTTCTAGTGAAGGGAATGCGTTAATGAAAGTGATGGGCATTGCAGTTGCAATAATTGCAGTTTTTATAACAGCTAGGGAAAAAAACAAACCCGCTTCACAAAACCACTCGAACTTTATCCTAATTGTCACCTTGTTTATTGGTGGAGGACTTCTTGATGTACTCTTGAGCTATGCTGAAAAAGTCTTGATCCCAGACAATGAGCTGTCATTGTTTTCTGGATATTCTTTTGCTTTGGCAGGGCTTCTTGGAGCTATTCAATTAATTTACAAATTGATTACTAAAAAAATAGAGGTCAAGAAAAAAGACATCATTGCTGGAGTTACTCTAGGCATCCCCAACTACTTTTCCATCTTCCTATTTTTAACAGCCCTTAGTTATGCTGAATTAGAAACATCTGTTGCTTTTACTGTGGCTAATATGGGAATCATTATAACCGCTACGCTGCTGGGCGCATTACTTTTCAAAGAGCATCTTTCACGAAGGAAATTAATCTCCCTGGCATTAGCACTCATTGCTATTTTGTTGGTAAGCTTTTCTGAAAACTTTTAACGCCACCAATCAGCACTTGTTCTCAGGGTTTTGAACATTTCAAACTGAACAAAAAAAACATTTAATCAGTATTAAATACTGTTACCTTTAGGTATATTTACCCAAGGTTACGCTAATAAATTCATGAGAATTACACTGTCAAAAATCACCCTTCTACTTGCCCTGCTTTTCAGCTGTGCCGCACAAAGTCAAACAATTGTTTTTCAAGACAGTGACCATGTCATTTATCATCAGTTAATTGGAGACTCTGTAATTATTACCGTAGAGGACTTAAAAGACTTTACTTTAGATTTAACTGATGATTTAGACCCTGCAAAATTTGACTGGATAATGTTCATGTTCGATATTGACCAGACTGGATTAATTGATGCAGGAACTGGCACTGATGTATATTATACAAATGACGTTGATGCGGCAAACACGTTGTGCAAAGGGGATATCCTCACCAGTAACTCAGCAGGGATGTGTGGTGGTTTAATTACAAGCGCTACACTGTCTATTGGTTTGGAAACAACAACTACAAGTAATACTCCACACATGGTGTACGAAATTAGCATTCCAAAATCTGAATTATATACAGGCTCCCAAGTGTGTACAAGAATGAGTGTAAAAATAGGTAATGTATCAGGTGTATCTACTGTTATCAGAACCTTTCCGAGCTCTACCGACCTGTACTTTGTGAATGTGTTTTTTCCAATATCTTTGTTTGAATCAGTTGATTTAGGAGAGGAAATTCAATATTGCACAGGAGACTCTGTAATGGCTACCACACCTTACCCCTCTTACTTATGGAGCGATAACAGTGTTGGAGAGTTTTTCTCCCCTAAAGATAGCGGATTAGTTCACTTGACGGTTAAAGACAACACTTGTTCTCTATCCGATACTGTTAATTTAATTATCCAAGATGAGAATTATTGTACAAATATTAATTTACGTTTCCCAAACATTGTGACTCCCAATAGCGATGGACTGAATGACTCTTTCGAACCTCTTGCTAGTTCAGTTCAAAGAACCATGAACTACACAGGTGTTGAATTAAGGATATACAATCGCTGGGGAGTGAAAGTTGGTGGCGAAAAAGGACAAGCTCCTTTTTGGGACTGCTATCTTGACTGGGGTAAAAAAGCACCTCCTGGCACTTATTACTATGTGTTCAATCCAGGATCAACAGGGTCTGAAGCAGTGACTGGCTTTTTTACCGTTTTATATACTGAAAAGTAATCTTGTACTTCCCTTGTTTGTTTTCTACCACTTTGCTATTTTCAAAGTGTGAGTTTCAAAGTCTATAAATCTTCTGCTGGTTCGGGAAAAACGTTCACCCTTGTTAAGGAATACTTGAACATTGCACTTTCAAGTGACAATGCTTCTACGTATAAGGCTATCATGGCGGTTACCTTTACAAACAAAGCTTCGAACGAGATGAAAGAACGGGTCATCAAGTACTTGAAAGCCCTAGAAGCAAATGATTTTCAGAATGAAGCTGAAAAATTAATTCAAGACCAACTATTACTAAGTCTTAAGGTTACTGATAAGAAACTGCAAGAAAGAGCAAAAAAAACACTCAAGAGCATCCTGCACAATTACTCTGACTTCAATATATCTACGATTGATAAGTTTATTTTAAAGATTATAAGGTCCTTTTCCTTAGATTTTCAAATCCCTTTCAATTTTGACATTGAAATGGACACCGAGAGTATATTAAACAATGCTGTAGAAAATGTAATTGCTGAAGCCGGAAACAACAAAGAACTCACCAGTTTTTTACTTAAGTATGTCACAACACAAGCACAAGATGACGGGAACTGGGATGTAACCTCTGCCCTTACCAGCATTGCTAAAACAACACTTAATGATGAAGCTTCAAAATTTATTGCAACAATAAAACATTTTACTTTTCAGGATTTTTTAAAGTCACAAAAACAATGCGAAGATGAAGTCAATTTGTATTCCTCTAAGATTAATAATTATCTAAAGCAGGGTCAAAAAACATTTGTGCAACACAACATTAAATCTGGTGATTTAATAGGTAAAAGTAGAAGCGGAATTTTCAAGTACTTCCACCCTACAAGCGACAAGAACAACTTTCTTTTATCTACCGACAAAGTAATTGCAGAATTTGAAAGTGAAGATTGGCCCCATAAAGACTGTGATCCTTCTACCTCTGAAGCCATAGCGTCAAGCCAAAAGCAACTGTACGGATGCTTTACCAGTATTGAACAACTAAAGTCCACTGACCTTGAAAGAATCAGCAGCTTAAAAATTGTTAGTAAGCATTTGTTCCAGTTGGCTTTGATCAATGAAATTGAAAAACAAGTTCAGTCTTTAAAGGAAGAAAAAAACTTTATTCATATTGCCGAATTCAACCAGAAAGTAGCGGAAATTGTTGTTCAACAACCTATTCCATTTATATACGAAAGAATTGGTGAACGGTTTAGTAATTACTTAGTTGATGAATTTCAAGATACATCTGAGCTACAATGGCAAAACCTGATGCCGTTAATAGAAAATTCATTGGCTTACGGAAACTTCAATTTAGTTGTTGGTGATGTTAAACAGGCTATATATAGATGGAGGGGAGGAAATGTTGACCAGTTTCAACACATTGATGACCCTACGATTTATGATTCTCCTTTGGTTAGAGAGCGTGCTGAACGAATTACAAGCTACTTGACCAACGAACAACTAACAACCAACTACAGGTCCTACCCTGAGGTAATCAACTTTAACAACTTATTTTTTAATGTGTTATTAGAGAAGCTTGAACATAATTTTGAAGAAAGCTATTATAGTGATTATCACCAGGAAATAGGAACTAGTAAAAAAGGGGGGTACGTAGAAGTTTTAGTTCACCAAAAAAGCGAAGACCTCAATGCTACCGATTACTTTTTACAGCAGTGCCACAAGACCATTGTTGATGTCGCCAGCAGAGGCTTGCCCTACAAAGACATCACTGTGCTGGCAAGAAAAAATGACCAGCTTGAAAAAGTCGGAAAATACCTAAGCAGTAAAGGAATACCGATATTATCCAGCATGAGTTTGAGTCTTGGACAATCCAAAGAAATTCAGTTCATCATGGCTGTTTTTAAATTTGTAAATGACCCGAATAACTTTACTTCGATTGTGAAAATTGTGGAGTTTTTGTTCCAGTCCGATGAGCTAATTCAAATTCACAAAAAAGTATTTAAAGACAAAAGCACTGCCAGTCATCAGCTAAAAAAACTAATCCAAGACGATTGTAACGTTGAGGTACCAGACATACACAACATTGGGTTATACGATGCGATTGAGAACATTATCAGGACTTTTCGGATTGACAAGAACAATCCTTTCGTTCAAAAATTATTGGATGTTGCCAATGCCAAACAAGAAGAAAACAGTTTAGACTTTATTGATTGGTGGGAAATAAAGCAAAACAAAACTTTCATATCTTCTCCTGAATCGATCAATGCCGTAAAATTAATGTCCATTCACAAAGCGAAAGGACTTGAATTCCCTGTAGTTATTTATCCTTTTGCCAATCCTTCTGATAAAGGTTATCGAGAAAATCTTTTGTGGGCTAACACCGAAGAACTAGGAATTAATTTACCTTATTCGATTGTAGCTAAAAGTCAGCAAATGCAAGGGTCATTGCTGGAAGAAACCTACAACAAGGAAACTAAAAAAGAAATTTTAGACGAACTCAACACCACCTATGTAGCCTTAACCCGAGCTGTTAAAGAAATGTATATTTTGATTACCGAACCAGCAAAAAACTTTAAGGACAAAACCGTTGTTGACAAAAGCAATGAATTTTTCTACCCTGTACTGGAAAAGTTAACTCAAAACGACAACAGGTACCACTCAGGTACTAAAACCAACTACTCTCTTGAAACTGTAGAGTCAGCTGCGAAGCTCAGTGAAATAATTGTAAAAGGCAATACTGGATGGAAAGATAAAATCAAACTAAGTTACAGTGCTCCTACAATATGGAATGTTCCTTTAACATCTGAAGATGATTTTGATTTGCTCGACCCTCGTCGATTTGGTAATTTAATTCACACCATTTTATCAAAGCTTGACGGAAACACCGATTTAAACGAGGTGCTAACATCCATGATTCATAGTGGCTTCATGCTTCAAAAAAACCATGCTCAAATTGAAGTCCAAATTAACAACATCTTGTCCCTACCTCTGCTGCAAAACATATGGACTAAGGGAAGCCACATCATTGAAAAGGATTTCATTAACAAGAATGGTGTGGTATTTAGGCCAGATAGGATTGTAATAATTGATGATAAATGTTTTTTAATTGACTTTAAAACTGGAGCAAAGCACAAAAAGCATCACAAACAAATTGAGCAGTATGCTCAAGTCCTGAATCAATTAAAATACTCAAACATTAGAGGTTTTTTAATTTACACGGACCCTGTTGAGTTAGTTGAAGTTGAACTTTAGATAGAGGTTTAAGTATTATCAACAGATAAGGACTAACAACAATTATTTGCATTTTCTCATCAAACATCGTTTAGCGGTATATTTGTTGCTTTAAATCATTTATGAACAGTCGATTATTACGATTAATTACAATTTGCACCATTTTAACCCTTGGTAATTTAAGCAGTACTTACTGTTTCCCTGGTGCACCTACTTTACAAGACCTCAATACAACACTGCAACAATCTATTCAAGAACAAGATTTTCCTACCAGGGAGTTTAGAGCTGCTTGGGTAACAACATTCACTAACCTGGACTGGCCTTCTAAACGAGGTTTAAAAAGCGAAGTCCAGCAAAAGGAATTCTTACAACTTCTTGAAAAGTTTAAAGCAACTAATCTTAATGCGGTTGTTGTGCAAGTGAGAGCTTCTTCTGACGCTTTTTATGAAAGTAAATACAGCCCATGGTCTGAATGGCTTACTGGCGTGCAAGGAGCTCCTCCAATCCCTTACTACGACCCCCTAGCTTTTATGCTTGAACATTGTCACGCTGAAAACATGGAGTTTCATGCATGGTTCAACCCTCTTCGCGCAATTTCACACCAACGGTTCAGCAGTGTAACTAAAGATCACATTACCAGTAAAAAGCCTGAGTGGTTTTTTCAATATGGAGAAAGTTATTATTACAATCCTGGTATCCCTGAGGTTCGGCAATACATTGTTGATGTAATAATGGAAGTTGTAGATAAGTATGATATTGATGGTGTTCATCTTGACGATTACTTTTATCCGTATACCATTAAAAAACAACCCATCCCGGACAGTAAAACTTTTAAGGAGTGCAACAGAGGATTTACTGACGTCAAGGACTGGAGAAGAGACAACATTAATTTATTAATTCAAGACATTTCTAAAGCAATTAAAGCAAGAAAAGCCCACGTTAAATTTGGAATAAGCCCACTGGCTATCTGGAGAAATAAAAAACAAGACCCTACTGGAAGTGATACAAATTCTGGTCAAACGAGCTACGATAATTTATACTGCGACACTAAGCTTTGGATGGAAAAGGGATGGATGGATTACATTACTCCGCAAATGTATTGGAGCACCGACAACCTGTATGCTAACTTCAATAAATTGTTGACATGGTGGAACCTACAAACCAGTAAATCAATGCATTTATACATTGGTCATGCTTTGTACAAATTAGATCCAACCCAAAGAAGAACATTTAAAACTCAACAGTTAATTGATCAAGTCACGTTAGCGAGAAGCAACAGTAAATCCCAAGGAAG
>Ga0115000_10001077_pt1 | contig 24772 bp, 24 predicted proteins | sample ArcticOcean_MG_C_6_FD_89690 | JGI IMG/M metagenome (GOLD analysis project Ga0115000, IMG submission 89690) | Marine microbial communities from western Arctic Ocean - ArcticOcean_MG_CB8_128 | ecosystem: Environmental > Aquatic > Marine > Oceanic | place: Arctic Ocean: Canada Basin | collected... | reverse complement strand
TGTCTATTTTCAATCGTGTTCACTTATTCACTTCGTTCGGCTGTTCACCTTTGTCTATTTTCAATCGTGTTCACTTATTCACTTCGTTCGGCTGTTCACCTTTGTCTATTTTCAATCGTGTTCACTTGTTCGTCGGTTCTCCTCTGTTTTGATAAAATCTACAATCACTCCTTCCTTTAAAGCATACTTAGAAAGTTCGAATTTGGTTACAGATAACTCATTTAATATGTAATTAACCAATATTGAACCTACAACAATCATCGGTGCTCTTTGTTTTACAAGTCCTTTGAGCTCTAACCTATCTTCCAATGTGCTCTTTAGTAAGTCATTGTGAATATGAAAGAATTTTTTAATATCAAAGAGGTATTCTTTTGGTGCATCAATCGTATCATCATTGTCTTCAATGTGCATAATGATTGATGCAAAGCTGCTAAATGCTCCTGAACATCCAATTAAATCAGTAAAAGGATGTTCTTTACATGCTTGAACTAAAGGAGCTAATATAATTTTTAAATGTTGTTCGATAGCGAGGGTTTCGTCTTTCGATATGGGGTTTGATTTATGAAAACCTTCAAAGAGCCTAGCAGCTCCAACCTCAAAGCTTTGCTTCCAAAATATTTCCTTGTGATTACATAAAATACACTCTGTGCTTCCTCCTCCAACATCCATTATTAGCATGTTGTTGTCAGTTTGTGCAATTGCTTGCGTCGCTCCAAGATATATGTATTCTGCTTCTTGGTTGCCATCAATTACTTTAACTTCTAAATTAAAGTCTCGCTTTGCTGCATTCACGAAATCCTTACCATTACTTGCATTTCTAATCGCTGAGGTTGCAATGCATATGATTTGCTCACAATTCATGGTCGTGGCTTTTTCCTTGAACCTATTTAAGGTATTAAGCCCTCTATTGAAAGCATCGTCTTGGATTATCTGTGAATTGATTCCTCCTTTTCCCAGTTGGACGAACTCTTTAGTGGTGTACTTCGCTACGAAGGATGAGCCGTCAATACTTGCTATAAGTAAATTAAATGTATTGGTTCCTAGATCAATGACTGCGATGTTCATGTGTTGTGAATGTCAGATTGCACATAAAACTACAACACTTCGTAGTCAATCACTAACGTTTGTTCTTAAAATATGTCGATAAAAGGTCGCCACATTCTTGTGCCATTATTCCTTTTGAAACGAGGGTTTTAGGATGTAAAAATGTGCTATCATTCACCCTGGAGTATCCTCGTTTCATGTCTGAGGCACCGTATATTAGTTTTCCTATTCTTGACCAGTATAGAGCTCCAGCACACATTGGGCATGGTTCTAGTGTCACGTAAAGTTGACAATCATTTAAGAATTTACCACCTAGATAATTAGCTCCCATGGTAATGATTTGCATTTCTGCGTGGGCAGTTACATCGTTTAACACTTCTGTTAAATTATGTCCTCTGGCAATAATTTGTTGATTACAAACCAAAACGGCACCAACGGGCACTTCATCTTTACCAAAAGCAATTTTAGCCTCTTCCAAAGCTAGCTTCATGAAATGTTCTTCAGAAAGTACAGAGGTTCCGTCAAGAATACTCATAAAATGTAGTCAATTATACCTGACCCAATTTGATGGTGTTTGTCATTCCTTTGTCTTCGATAGGAGTAGAGTTGATGTTAATGAAATAATCATCTTTCTTTAGCAACTCCTCCTTCTCAAGTACAGCTTGAATGTCTTTGATTGTTTTAGAAGTACTAGTGATATCATCATAAAAGAATCCTCTAACACCCCAAATTAAACTAACCATGTTTAATATTCTGCGGTTGTTTGTGAAAACATAAATTTGAGAATTTGGTCTGTGCGAAGATATTTTGAAAGCAGTATAGCCTGAATGGGTCATGGTAATGATTGCTTTTGCCTTGACAGATTTTGACATTTGAACAGCTGCTTCACAAATATTATCTGAAACAAATCTTTCGGGCTTTCTGTGAGGTTCTAATTGGTGATTGTAAATAGCGTCGTCAAAATTTTCAACCTTGGTAACAATATTTGTCATTGTTTGGATTACTAATCCAGGATGAGCTCCAACGGATGTTTCTCCAGATAACATAACTGCATCTGCACCATCCATTACCGCATTGGCTACATCGTTAACTTCAGCTCTTGAAGGAGTTACCCCATCAATCATGCTTTCCATCATTTGAGTTGCAACAATGATAGGCTTTGATTCTCGAAGACACTTTTTAGCCATCATTTTTTGTAACAATGGTACATCTTGGTATGGTACTTCAACACCTAAATCACCTCTGGCCACCATTAACGCATCTGTTACTTCAATAATTTCGTCTATGTTTTCGATTGCTTCTGGTTTCTCAATTTTAGCAATAATCTTAGCGTCTTTTCCTGCTGCTTCGATTAAAGTTCTCAAATCTGTGATGCAAGCTTTAGTCCTTACAAAGGATAAAGCGATCCATTCTACATCTTGTTGTAAAATGAAATCAAGATCTTTTCTATCCTTTTCAGTTAATGAAGGAAGTGAAACGTTAGTGTTAGGAAGGTTAACTCCTTTTCTGCTTTTTAAAGGACCTCCATGTTCAACGACACAAATCACTTCGTCAACACCATTTGTTGATTCAACACGAACACTTAATTTACCGTCGTCAATTAATATTTTTTCTCCCGCATTAACATCTTGTGGAAACCTTTGGTACGTTAAAAATACTTTTTCAGCTGTTCCGATACATTCGTTTGTGCTAAAAATTATTTTCTTGCCATTTTCGATTATAATGTCTTCACTCTCCATCATTCCAACTCTCAACTTTGGACCTTGAAGATCCGCAAGAATAGCAATGTTTCCATTGACTTCTTTGTTAACGGCAGCAATGGTTTCCATGTTCTTCTTATGAACATCATATTCACCATGCGAAAAGTTTAAACGACATACATTCATGCCTTTTAAATACATTTCTTTAATCACTTCGTGAGAAGATGATGCTGGTCCTAGAGTGGCTATAATTTTGGTACTTTTTATCATTCCTTGTAATTTCTGTTTCTATAATACTGCGCACCAACAATCCTATTTTCAGTGTTGGTAATTTTCTTGCTTAGAAAAAGGGCAGTGGCAAATATAAGCCTTTTGCTCAATTGACCATTGATAATGTTGTTTAATGCCCGAAAGTAATTAACAAAACCACTGACTTTTAATGTAACATTAAAGTTGTCTAGCAGTAAAATGCTTCGATAATACTAGTACTAAAAAATAAAGTTATTTTTTGATTTCAGTGTTTCAATATCGATGTCAATTGCAGCGATGATGTGGGGGGAGCTTTTGAGTTTTTTTGCGATGGTTTTAATGTTGTCTTCGTCGGCCTCTGGCAGCCACATCTGAACAAAATAATCCAACTGTTTTAGCTCACCGCAAAAATTACCTTTTTCACACCTATTTGAAATTAAATTTATAGTAGTGTAGTTTTCTTCGTTGTCATATTGGTAGTAACTGAATAGTCCATTTTCTTCTTTGTTTTTACCAAGTAACAAATCAATATCTTCTTTTCTTTCCAAGTCAATTTCAAGGGTCTGGTTAATAATCCAGGCTAAACGATAATCGGATAAATGACATGATATTCCCAAGAGTAAAAAGTCAAATTCGAATTCGAAGTCTAAAGTTAATTTTGCCATGATTATTCTTTAAGTTGGGAATTAAGAATTTCTGAAGCTTGTTGCTCTGCTCTTTTTTTGGAACTGGCTGCTGATTCAGTTTTTAATTCTCCATCTACAAATAAAGCTACGGTGAATTTCTTATTGATCCCAGATCCTGTTTCTGCAATTGTTTTAAAATCAATTGTTTTCTTTTCCCTTTGACCCCATTCGAGAATACGTGATTTGTAATTCACTTCCATCTTGATAACCTCATCCATGTTTAAATGTTTACCAACTAATCCATTTAATATAAAGTTTTTGCACCGACGGAAACCTTGATCTAAATAACAAGCTCCTATTAACGCCTCCAAGGTATTGCCAAGCACTGAGTTGGTCAAAGCGGTTGAGTTAACATTAGCAATGAGCAACTTTTGCAGATCAAGTGCCGCTCCCAAATCATTTAAGCTCCTCCGACTAACTACTTTTGAACGAAGTTTACTTAACTCTCCTTCGTTCATCTCTCGGTAATTAGTGTACAAATAATCTGATATGACAGCACTTAAGATGGCATCGCCAAGGTATTCAAGTCTTTCGTTACTTTCTTTGGTGCCTCTTTTACTTGAGTTAACACGAGATTTGTGCGTAAAGGCTAGTTCATAAAAAAAAGCATCGTTGGGATAATACCCAACAATGCTTTTAATTTTTTTATCAAAGTCGTCTTTTGGACGGAAATAACTAAAGAGTAGTTTCCATTTCAAAATTAACCTTCATATTTTTTAATGACAATACTTGCGTTATGTCCACCAAAACCAAAAGTGTTGGTCAGTGCTGCACGAACTTCTCTTTTTTGACCTTTGTTTAAAGTCAAGTTCAGCTTGCTGTCGATGTTTTCATCTGGTGTTTTGTGGTTAATTGTTGGAGGAATAAAACCTTCTTTCACAGCCATAACGGTTGCGATAGTTTCAATAGCTCCAGCAGCTCCCAATAAATGTCCAGTCATTGACTTTGTTGAACTAATGTTCAAGTCATATGCTTTTTCACCGAATACTTTTTGAATTGCTTTCAATTCAGCAACATCTCCTAAAGGAGTTGATGTTCCATGTACGTTGATGTAATCAATATCGTCAATGGTTAATCCTGCGTCGTCTAAAGCGTTAATCATTACGTTGCGTGCTCCTAATCCTTCTGGATGTGGTGCAGTCATGTGGTGAGCATCAGCGGTCATTCCACCTCCTACCACTTCTGCATAAATTTTAGCGCCTCTTTTGATTGCGTGATCGTACTCTTCTAGTATTAATGCACCTGCACCTTCACCCAATACAAAGCCATCTCTTTCTGCATCGAAAGGACGAGAAGCTGTTTCGGCTGAATCATTTCTTTTAGAAAGTGCTTGACATGCGTTAAATCCGCCGATACCGGTTTCATTAACTGCTGCTTCTGATCCGCCACTTACAATAATATCCGCTTTACCCATTCTAATGTGAGTAAATGCATCGATTAATGCATGACTTGAAGAAGCGCAAGCTGATACAGTTGCGTAGTTTGGTCCTCTAAATCCATGTTTGATTGAAATATTACCACAGGCAATATCAACAATCATTTTTGGGATGAAAAAAGGATTAAATCGTGGGGCCGTGTTGTTTGCATTTGCTGCAACCAAACCTCTTGATTCTTCTTGAAATGTTTCTAGACCTCCAATACCGGAGCCCCAAATTACACCAACCCTATCAGGATTAAAATTTCCCTCTTCAATTCCTGCATCGGCAATGGCCTGGTCACTCGCAACAATTGCGTATTGACTGAATCTGTCCATTCTTCTAGCTTCCTTCCTGTCCATGTGATCACTCACATTGAAGTTTTTCAGCTCGCAAGCAAATTGCGTTTTGTGAAGTTCAGGGTCAAAATAAGTGATGCGTGCTGCACCACTTATTCCTGCCTGTAATCCTTTCCAGTAATCTTCAAGGTTGTTTCCAAGAGGAGTCAAGGCACCCATGCCTGTTATAACGACTCTTTTTAACTCCATGAAAAAACTTTAAATATTAGTTTTCGTTGCTTTCGATGTACTTAATTGCTTCACCAACTGTAGCAATTTTTTCAGCTTGATCATCTGGAATAGCAATGTTAAATTCCTTTTCAAATTCCATGATAAGCTCAACTGTATCTAACGAATCAGCTCCTAAATCGTTTGTGAAACTAGCCTCAGCAGTTACTTCACTTTCGTCAACTCCTAATTTATCAACGACAATTGCTTTTACTCTTGATGCGATATCCGCCATTTTGTATAATTTTTGGTTAATAGGACAAAGAAAAACATTTATTCAAAAGAAGACAAATTTAATTTCAAAATAGAAACGATTAGATATTAACAATGTGTGTTAAGTAAAAAAGACTTGACTCCAATTGATTATATTTGTAGCAATTAAAATTTAGAAATTAAGAGATGAAAAATATTTCAATTTTTGCTTCAGGTGGTGGGTCCAACGCACAAAAAATTTACGATTATTTTGAAGGGAGTTCAACGGTTAAAATTGATTCTGTAATATGTAATAACCCAAAGGCTAAAATCTTGAATCGATCTGATGGTTGGGGTTGCGAGAAGGTTATTGTGTCTAGAGAGGCCTTTGTAAACAGCGAGGAGCTAAGCGAAAATTTACTAAAAAGAGAGACTGATTTAATTGTTTTAGCTGGCTTTTTATGGTTGGTTCCACAATCCTTACTTAAAGCATTTCCGGGTAAAATTATTAATATTCACCCTGCTCTTTTACCCAAATTTGGAGGGAAGGGCATGCATGGAATGAATGTTCATAAAGCGGTCCAAGAAGCAAAAGAAATTGAAAGTGGGATAACAATTCATTACATCAATGAGGAATATGACAAAGGAGATGTGATTTTTCAGGAAAAATGTTCAGTTATTGGGATGACGGCAGAACAAATTGCCTCTGAAGTTTTAAAATTAGAACATGAACATTTCCCTATAGAAATTGAAAAAATATTAAACAAGTAATGGCTAAGGTTACAATATATACAGATGGTTCTGCTAAAGGAAATCCTGGAAATGGGGGTTATGGGGCAGTTTTATTAGCTGGTTCCCATAAAAAGGAACTTTCAGAAGGGTTTGTTAACACAACAAATAACAGGATGGAATTATTAGCAGTAATTGCTGCTCTTGAGGTACTAAGGAACCCTGGAACTGACGTTACTGTTTATTCTGACTCTAAATATGTAGTGGATTCCGTTGAAAAAAAGTGGGTTTTCAATTGGGTCAAAACCAATTTTAAGGGGAAAAAGAATGTTGATTTGTGGAAGCGGTTTTTATTGATATACCCAAAACACAACGTAAAATTTATCTGGGTAAAAGGACATGCAGGGAATCTGTACAATGAACGTTGTGATGTGTTGGCTGTGAATGCAGCTGATGGTAGTAACTTGGTAGAAGACAAAGGCTACCATTCCGGTGCAAAGTAGCGGTTGTCGTCTTTCGTATTTGGAATAAATGATAGAACTATTTTTGCCAATAAAAAAGTCGAGCATTGCTCGGCTTTTTTATTCACTATATAAAGTAGTAATATTATCCGTTCTTTTTCGCCGCACTGCTTTTTTGAGCTCCACCTTTTCTTGATGCTACTTTTACATTTGGTGCATTTTTTATTGGAGCCTTAGCTTTTTTTACTGCCGCCTTCTTTAAAGCCGCTTTCTTTTCCTCATCTCCCGCTTTTTCGGTTTTCTTTGCTTCTTTTTTTAGCAATTTAGCACCAATCAATGAGTTGTACCATTTGAATATTTTCTTAATGTCTGAGTTGTATACCCTGTCTTGATCGAAAGTTGGTAAGTACTTCTTTAATACTTCTTTCAGTCCTTCTTCTGAAGGAACGTCAATAGCTTTAAAGCTGTTTGCATCACCTATTATCTCGAGTACATCCTTTAAAGGCTTATCGCCTTCTTGACAAAAAACACTAATGTCTTCCAAAGAAGAAATTTTACTTGTCGATGAAGCGTTGAATCTTTTATGATCAACTAATGATTCTACGATTACTCCATTTTTAGATTGAGCAACCAATTTGTTAAGTCCTGGCTTTCCACCAATTGTAAATATTCCTGATAAATCCATTTAAAATATAATTTTCTTAAAAATAGTGATGTATTTGAAATTTCAGTAGTTTTTTATTGAAAACTTATAAGTAATACTTGAATTATTCCAATTAAGAACCCAAGAACGGCTCCCAGTATTTCAATAAACATGAATTCTTTTTTCATGATGCTGTATAGAATTTCCTCCAATTTGTCAGTAGAGAATTGCAATACCTTCTGTGTAACAATACCTTTAATGTCAACAGAAGATTTTAATTGTTGGCCGTAACTTTCAATTACTTCAGGAAGTATTTCTCCAATTTCTTCTAGTAAAGTGTTTTTGATTTTATTTTTTAGCTCATCGTTTAAAAACATGGCAAGCATTGGCATGCTTTTAGAAAGTTTGGTGTTGATGAAATCATCCAATTTGGATTCCACTAGTGTCATGGTTTGCGAATTGTCGGCTGATTTAATTTGAACAAGTAAATCGTCTACCGAAAACAAATCCTTAGCAACCATGTTCCCAAGTTTTTCTGCCAATACTTTTTGACGTTTAGGGAATATCCCTTGTACCTTGAAAAATAATAAGTTGATTGGTTCCTTTGGATGGAACAACATTTTTACCGCTATGAAATTGGTGAACCACCCAATAAGGGCTGCAATAAATGGGAGTGTATAAATCATGTATTAGTGGATTGTATAAACGAAAAAAAGCCGTCTTTTTCAAGACAGCTTTAATTATCGTAATTTTTTCTTTAAGCTAAAGAAGCAACTTTTTTAGCCGCTTTGCTTTTCAAGTTGGCAGCCTTATTCTTGTGAATAATATTTTTCTTAGCCAATTTGTCCAACATTGCTTCAACTTTAGGAAGTAATGCAGTAGCTTCTTTTGCATCTTCTGATGCGTTTAAAATTCTGATTGCGTTTCTTGTAGTCTTAGCATAGTACTTATTGTGTACTCTTTTAGTTTCAGTTTGTCTGATCCTTTTCTTTGCTGATTTGTGATTTGCCATAATATATTTTATATCTCTTAAGAGGGCTTAAAACCCTTGCTTTTCTTCTTTTTTCATTAATCGGACAACAAAAATAAGCTATTTTTCCCGTCTCTGCAATATTCGTCAATACTTTTTGTGAAAGAGAAAGAAGTAATGTCGACTTCAATGTAAAAAAAAACCGACATCGCCCTTGTACAGGGATTGATGTCGGTTTTTAATTAATGTATTAAAATGTTACTTTGTTGCAGTAATTGCAATTGTAAGTGAGATATCATCTGAAAGTACCATGTCTTTCATGTAATGTACCCATGCAACACCATACTTTTGACGATCAAATTTCAATGATCCTGTCAAAGTAACTTTGTTATCAGTTACTTCTGAAGCTTCTACTGTAAATGTTTCAGAACTTGTTTTTCCTTTAACAGTTAAATCACCTGTAATAGTTAACCCGTTAATAGCAGTGATCTCAAATGTTGACGTTGGAAATTCTCCAACATTAAAAAAGTCACCAGTTGTTAAATGCCCTTCTAAATCAGCAATTGTATGTCCTTTTTCATCTGAATAAGATGCGCTATCAGTTGCAGCAATTGTACTCATGTCAATTGTAATTTCTCCTCCAGTGATTGCACCATCAGTTACAGCAACAGTACCTTCTTTTATTGTGGTAAGACCAGTATGACCGTATACTCCTGCAACTTCACCTTTCCATGCTATTGAGCTGTTTGTTGCATCAACATTGTAAGTCAAAGTAGTTGCTGCCGGCGTTTCAATTGTTTCTGCTGTTTCAGCTTCTTGTCCTTGATGGTTACTTCCTCCACAAGAGGTGCTTAATGATGCTATAAGTACTGCGATCGTTAATAATTTTACATTCATAATTTTTAATTTTTAATTGATTAATAATTTAATTGATTGTTGACAAATGACCTCCGGGGTCCCTGTAGATATTTGTAATAACGATATTCGTTATAACAAATGTATGGTCTCGAATCAGAAATTCCAAACAAAACCATGATTAATTTCAGTTGTAGGTAAGTCGAATAGTAAAGTATTGGATATTACTTGATGCATGTATCTAATGTATTCGACGATGAAATTCGAGGGATGAACTTGATGTTTAGTTATTGTTTTGCCGCTAAAGTGTTTAGTTGATCCGAATATTTAAATAAAAAAATCCCCGTCAGATTATATATCTAACGGGGATTTTTCGTTTTGTTCGTAGCCCGTAGGGGAATCGAACCCCTGTTACCAGGATGAAAACCTGGCGTCCTAACCCCTAGACGAACGGGCCATGATGTCAATCCCTTTTTTTTGGGAGCACAAATTTACATTCTTTTGCGTAAACATCAAACATTTTGAAATAAAAATGAGATAAAATTCCTTTATAGGGCTTTTGGTACTTTTGTAGCGCATTATTTTAATATGTCTTATTTGTTGCGTATTTTCGTAGCCCTATTTATAGTGGAAAGCCTTTAGATGTTAGTTTTTGAGGGTGTGGAAAAAATTTAAAATACCAGAAAATATGCAAAGTTTTAGATCAGAAATAGAAAATCCAATAGTAGAAAAAGATATTCTCGATTTAGAGAAAAAGATTGCTCAGTTTAAACTTGGTCAAATTGACGAAGAAAAATTTAGGAGTTTAAGATTGGCTAGAGGGGTGTATGGACAAAGGCAGTCTGGTGTTCAAATGATCAGGATTAAGATTCCTTTTGGAAAAATGACTGTTGAACAATTGCTTACGATTTCTGATGTAAGTGATGAGTATTCAATAAGTCGACTGCATACAACGACAAGACAAGATATTCAAATTCATTATGTGAGTTTAGACAGAACTCCTGAATTGTGGGCAGATCTTGAAAAATCAGATGTTACTCTAAGAGAGGCGTGTGGGAATTGTGTAAGAAACGTAACAGCGTCTGTTGATGCTGGAATAGCCACAGACGAATTATTTGATGTGAGTCCATACGCTGATGCAATCTTTAAATTCTTTTTAAGAAACCCTGTTTGTCAGGAAATGGGAAGGAAGTTTAAGATTTCATTGTCTGGTTCAGAAAGTGATACAGCTTTTGCTTTCATGCATGATATAGGATTGGTTGCTAAAATTAAAGATGGTCAAAAAGGGTTCAAGGTAATGTTAGGTGGTGGACTTGGTGCACAACCAATGTTGGCTAAAGCTGCTTTTGAATTTTTACCAGCAAATAAGATTATTCCTTTTATTGAAGGAACATTAAGGTTGTTTGACAGACATGGAGAAAGATCCAAAAGATTTAAAGCAAGGTTGAAATATTTATTGGCTGATATTGGAATGCCTGAGTTTTTAAAACAAGTGGAGGAAATTACTCCGTCTTTGAGTAATCAAATAGTTGAAGTAGACGATTCAGTTGAATATTCAGTTCCAAATCCAAATTATAAAGTTGCTCCGGCAATAATAATTGAGGATGCTGAAGCTTACGCTACTTGGAAAAAGGCCAACGTAAAGGAGCAAAAGCAAGAAGGTTTTGTGTCAATTAATGTTCGTTTAACTAGTGGTGACTTTTTTACACCTGAAGCAAGAAAACTTGCTGTTTTAGTTAAAGACTACGCTGCGGATGACATTAGAATCAGTATTAATCAAGGATTGATGTTGAAGTTTATTCAACCAGAATCGTTACCATATGTATATTCTCAACTGAAAGAGTTAGGAATGGTAAAGTTAGGTTTTGACTCAACTGCTGATGTGACGGCATGTCCTGGAACAGATACTTGTAACTTAGGTATTTCTGACAGTGTAAACACTGCAATTGTTATTGAAGAATTAATTGAAGCTGAATACCCGGAACTGGTTCACAATAATGATATTAAAATTAAAATTAGTGGATGTATGAATTCATGTGGTCAACATTCATTAGCTACTATTGGATTTCATGGTTCAACTTTAAAGAAAGATGGTAACGTTTTACCTGCACTACAGGTGATGTTAGGTGGAGGAATTAAAGGTGATGGTGAAGGAGTTATTTCTGCTAAGGTTATTAAAGTGCCTAGTAAGAGAGTTAAAGAAGTAATGAGAACACTGTTGGATGATTATAGTGCTAACTCGAAAGATGGTGAGTACTACAACGATTATCATGGGAGACAAGAAAAATTATACTTCTATACTTTGTTAAAGCCTTTGACAAACTTAGATACTATTCAACCATCTGATTTCATTGACTGGGGTCACGATGAGGAATTTGTGAAAGAGATTGGTGTTGGAGAATGTGCTGGTGCATTAATTGATTTAGTAGCTACATTGTTTATTGATGTGGAAGAGAAGTTAGCTTTTTCAAGCGAAGCATTGTCTGAAGGGTCTTATTCAGATGCAATTTATCATGGATACAGTTCAATGATTAATGCTGCAAAAGCATCGTTGACATCATTAGGTACGCCAAGTAACACTCAGTCAGGAATTGTAAAATTATTTGACGAGCAAGTAGTTGCTGCTGGGAAATTGCCACTTGAAGGAAGTTTCAACGATTTGATTTATCAGATCAACGATAACGCACCTTCAAAAGAATTTGCGGTGAAATATCATGAGTTAGCTACAGCGTTTTACAAAAAAATTGTAAAATTAAGAGAGTCACAATTACAAGAAAACTAGTCGATTTTTCGACGGATTAAATAAGTATGACACTAGATAATCAACATACTGCAAAATTAAGTTTAGTAGGTGCTGGTCCTGGGGATCCGGAGTTGCTGACACTTAAAGCTGTTAAGGCTTTAAATACTGCAGATGTGGTTATGTATGATGCTTTAGTTGACAAAAGTGTTTTGGAGCATGCTCCTGATGCTATTAAAGTATTTGTTGGCAAGCGTGGAGGAAGGCAATATTTATCACAGGATGACATCAATAAATTGATCGTTCAGAATGTGATGAATCATGGTCATGTGGTAAGGCTAAAAGGAGGAGATCCTTTTGTTTTTGGCAGAGGTCACGAAGAAAAACAATATGCCGAACAGTTTAATATCAAGGTGTCAATCGTACCTGGGATTACAAGTGCAGTTTCTGTTCCTGAATTACAGGGGATACCTGTGACAAGAAGAGGTGTAAGTGAAAGTTTTTGGGTACTAACCGCGACAAATAAAAGTGACGAATTATCTAGCGATCTTATGCTGGCTGCGCAATCAACTGCTACTGTCGTGATATTGATGGGGACCAGGAAATTGGGCAAGATTACTTCTTTGTACAAAGAATTGGGAAAAGAGAAAGAGGCGATTGCTATTATCCAAAATGGATCTTTGGAAAACGAGAAGATCGCATTAGGTAATATTAGCACAATCGAAACAGAGGTGAATAAATTGAGTATTGGTTCTCCAGCAGTTATCATTATTGGAGATGTGGTAAAGAGTCATCCTAAAGTGTTGAGAGAGGTGGTTGCTGAGGCGATAGCATAAATTATTATGATGACCGGAAGCGATAGAAACACATTATACCCAGTTTTTTTAAAACTTCGAGAATTAAACTTATTAATTGTTGGGGGAGGAGAAACAGGACTAGAAAAAGTATCTTTTATTTTAAAAAATAGTCCAGACGCGAACATTACGCTAATTGGAAAAGAGGTTGATGGAAGAATATTGAAGTTAACCGCAGATTACACTTCGGTGATCGTTCTAGAGAAATTATTTGAAGTCGCCGATTTGGAAGATGTTAATATCTTGATACTAGCCACAGATAACATTGCGTTAGATATAGAAATTAAAGAACAGGCAAAAAGGAAGAACATCTTAGTAAATGTTGCTGACAAACCTGGTTTATGTGATTTTTACTTAGGAAGTATAGTTAGTAAGGGGAATTTAAAAATAGGAATATCAACAAATGGTAAATCCCCGACATTGGCAAAGAGGATAAGAGAGTACCTTCAGGAAGGATTACCAGATAATACTGATGAACTAATTGCTAACTTAGGTGAAATCAGAGATAAGTTGACTGGTGGATTGAAGGAGAAAATTATTGCTTTGAATGAGATAACATCTTCCTTCAAGAATAAAAACGAGTAGAATTATATGACAATAGGTGAATTAAATAGTAAGTATAAGTCGATGTCTCCTTCCGAGCGTGTTGCTTCCTTTTTCCAAGAATTTGATGATATACTATATACATCATCTTTTGGCACTACTGCTGCTTATTTACTTCATTTGATTTCTTCCGTCAAGTCGGATCAAGAGGTGTTCTTTTTGAACACGACCTATCACTTTGTCGAAACTTTGGCTTACAAGGAAAAGTTGGTAAATCAATTAAATTTGAATCTGACGGAAATTCTACCCGAACAATGGAAAAATGAGTTTACCCAAAAGGATAAAACTTGGACCAAAGATCAAGACTTGTGTTGTTCAATCAACAAAGTGGAACCAATGGATAAGCTAAAAGAGGGTAAGAAAGTATGGATTTCAGGGTTGTTAGGATACCAAAATAAACACCGAAAGGACTTGCCAATTTTCGAGCAGAAAGGCGATATGATTAAGTTTTATCCAATCATTGATGTTCCAGAGGAAGAAATTAACGCTTATTATAAAGAGCATAATATCCCTAAACATCCATTGGAATCGCAAGGCTACCATTCAATTGGGTGTGCTCAATGTACTGTTAAAGGTAAAGGAAGAGCGGGACGATGGACGAATAGTTCCAAGACGGAGTGTGGACTTCATATGTAACTGTCGATCCTTGTTTTATAAGTGCTAAGAAACTTTCAAAGTAACTGTATTGGTTAAGAATTCATCGTGATAATATACATCTTGCGTTCTGTTAATGATTGAGCTTTTTTGAGAAGTAAATTGCGAACCATTTGCTTCATAATTTGTTTGAAGAAATACCCATGCAACTGCAAACCTTACAGCAGATTCTGAAAATTGAAACTTGTATCCAATTCCTAACGCCAAAGAACTAATGTTGGCGTTGAACTCATCTACCGACAATTGATAGTGGTCAAATACTAAATCTTGTGGATCTCTAACAGATTGTAATTTTTGAAATCTTAGTGAAACTGAATGAAATAGCGCACTTCTATAAGGTTGACCATGATCATGAAAAAAGTTAACTGCTATCTGTTTCCCAAAACCATGAACAGTTTCGTGATTAAATTTTGGATAATTACTAGCGGTAGATTGTCGTGTGTTTTTATTGACGTCAATAGAAAATCCTGAAACTATACCAGCTGATAAATCCAATGAAGACTTTTCGTTAAAATTGAAGCCATATCCAATTTCAGCTTCTCTTATTTCAAGAGCTGTGGTTTGGTTCAAAGCAATGTTTACAAATCCTGGAAATGGTTTTTTCTTCAAAGAGTCAATAGGTTCAATACTGTCCAGTTGGGCAATGGTCGAAATGTTTGCGCATAAAGTAATTAGCGTTACAAAGCTTGTAAATAGCCGAATGTTTTGCATGTCTTATTGAGTAGAATGTTGAACATGACGAGTTGTTTAATGTGTTTGTTAATACCTTAAAGACAAGGAGGATGCCAAAGTTTAACTGGCACAATTCATCAACTCTTGTAAATTCTAGAGGGAATGCGGTAAATGGGAATATTTAAAGATTCTAGAAAATATTTTTGATGGTGCTAAAAATGAGTTTGATGTCAACCCAAGTGCTTCGATCTCTAACATATTTCAAGTTCAAAGCCAACTTTTTTGGCATAATGGTATTGATGTATGTATGCTCAGCATCATCCGATGCACCGAGTATAGCGTCCTCGTCAATGAATTCCAATGATGCATAATCGGTGATTCCGGGGCGAACAGAAAGTGCTTTTAACTGCTCAGGAGTATACAAATCAACATACTTTCTCACCTCGGGTCTTGGCCCCACTAAGCTCATATCTCCTATTAACACATTGATTAATTGCGGTAACTCGTCAAGCTTGTATTTTCTCAAGAAACTACCATTTTTGGTGATTCTACTGTCTGTATTTCCAACGGTAAGTAAGCCTTTTTTATCACTGCCAGTTTGCATCGATCTGAATTTTAATAATCCAAAGTCCTTGTTGGCAAAACCCACCCTCTTTTGTTTGTAAAACACAGGGCCTTTGCTTCCTAAAATGACAAATAAGGAAATTGCCAAACCAAATGGAAGCAGGCAAAATATGCCAATTGATGATAAAACGATATCGAGTAATCTTTTCATTTAACCAATAGACAAAATTAACCTATCACTGATTTAACACTAGATTTAACTGCTTCAACTACTTGACTAACTTGTTCCCTGCTTAAGTCGAAATAGACGGGTAAAGATATTTCTGATTCAAACAATGAATTGGCAATTGGATAATTACCGATATCAAACCCTCTTTTTTTGTATGCAGTAAGCAACGGCAAAGGTTTGAAATGGACATTCACTGAAACTTCTTGATCAAATATCTTTTGAATAATTTCATTCCTTTGAGCTAAGGACACCTCCTTAATTCTTAATGCAAAAACATGGTAAGATGAAATCTTAACGTCAGTTTCATATGGGGGGATAATGGCCCAGTCATGCTTTCCTAACTGTTGAGCATACTGATCAAATATTTCTTTTCTTTTGTTTAAATCTTCGTCGTACCTATCAATTTCAACAAGCCCGATAGAAGCTAAAATGTCAGTCATGTTGCACTTGTAACCAGGTTCTAAAACATCATATTCCCATGCGCCTTTTTGACTTTTTGCAAAGGCATCCTTGCTTTGTCCATGCAAGCTTAGGGTATTCAATTCTTTGTAAATCTGGTCTACGTCAAATTCAGAAGGGAAATTCAAACAAATTGCACCACCTTCCGCAGTTGTTAAATTTTTAACGGCATGAAATGAAAATACAGATACGTCACATAATGAACCTACTGTTGTCCCATAATAAATCCCTCCCATTGAATGAGCGGCATCACTCATTACCATAATACGACCTAACTTTTCTTGTTTTTCGTTGTTGGCTGAAAATAATTGTTTCACTTCAGGGTCCTGAACTAAATCATTTATTTCATCGTAATCGCATGGTAGTCCAGCAAAATCGACTGCTATGATAGCCTTGGTTCTACTAGTTATAGCTTTTTTTATTAGATCTGTATTGATGTTAAAGTCGTGTTCATTAGCATCTATCATTACAGGTGTTGCTCCAGTATGACAAACTACATTTGCGGTGGCACAATACGTATATGCCGGAATAATTACTTCATCGCCTGGCCCAATACCCATATGGCGTAATATTAATTCCATTCCAGCAGTTGCTGAACTTACGCACAGAACTTTAGGAACACCACAATAGTTAGCTATTTTATTTTCAAATTTCTTGGTTCTCGGACCGGTTGTGATCCATCCACTGGTTAAAGCTTTACTAACTTCGTCTACAATTTTGGGATCGATTCTGGGTGGAGAAAAAGGTATCATTTCGGTGTGTTTTATGCTCAACAAAGATAGTAACCTGATTGCGAAACTAAACACGATACTTCAAATAAATAGTCCCTCGGTATTTCACTTGATTCCCTTTCCTTTTTCTGCGTTAAAAAATAGAACCGTAGCATATGGCTATGCTAATATTTTTCGCATTGAAAAGGAAAAGCTTCTCCGCGCGAAAAACTCGAAATACAATTAAGTTGAAGCATTCATCAAATTTATTGATGCGAATAATTTATTTGAGAAGGAATAGTCAGTAAATTTGCTCTAATAATTATATCATAAAAAACGTAACATATGTATCCAGTAGAAATAGTTGCCCCAATGAAAGAGGAATTGACCTCAGCAGGATTTGAAGATTTAACATCTGCAGAAGATGTTGATAATGCAGTAAACAATGATGGAACTACACTTGTAGTTATAAATTCAGTTTGTGGTTGTGCTGCAGGAAATGCAAGACCAGCTGTTAAAATTGCTGCTCAAGCTGCTAACAGACCAACTAAAATAACAACTGTTTTTGCAGGTTTTGATGCAGATGCAGTTAACCAAGCAAGAAAATACATGTTGCCATATCCTCCGTCATCACCAGCTATCGCTTTATTTAAAGGCGGAAACTTGGTTCACATGATTGAACGTCACAATATTGAAGGTAATAGTGCGCAAGCAATTGCTGAAAATTTGACTGCTGCATTCGACGAATTTTGTTAAAAAATAGTCGTGGTTAGTGCTTAAAAATTAAAGCACTTTGAACCTGTCCGTCGCTTTGTACTTTAATGAAGTAGGTGCCTAGTGCCCAAGTAGAAATGTCTACTATTTCTCGAGAAGAAGTTGAATGAAATTCATAAATAAGCTCACCAATAGCATTGGTACAGCTTATTTTTTTTGAGCAATTTTCACAAACATGGTTGATTACTATTCGATGTTTTGTAGGATTCGGATAAATTGAAAACAATGTTTGATTTGTCGTGTAACTCCCGAGAAGTTCATCATTACTAATGATGACTGTGTCTATTAATAGTTGCAGCTCCGCATTAAATGTAATGGAGTCAACTACAAATGGCAGTTCAATTTCAAATAATTGTCCACTATTTGTATGGTCAAACTTTAGTAAACTGTCTTGACCTTCGCCGTAAACATGCACTGGAATTGGTATTTCAAAAAATGAAACGGCTGAATTTGTTGTGGTTTGATCAACTTTTAGGTAAAACTTGCCATTGTCATAATCCCATGATATTTGATAAGTTGGATATCCCTTTCCAGTGTACCAATCAGAAAAGAACTCGTCTAAATTTAAGCCTGAAACCGTTTCAAGGTGATTTTTAAATTGGAGCGTTGTTGCTGTTTCGTATGACAAAACTGGATCAGTTGAATAGTTTTTAAGGGCAGTAAAAAAATCGGCATCACCAAGTTTCCACCTAAGCATGTGCAACAAGGCAGCACCTTTGTAGTAAGTGTTTTCGTTGAACATTCGTTGAACATCGGTCGTGTCTTCTATGTAAACAGATAAATCATTGTTGATTTTTGCCTGTTTCATCATTAATTCTTTAAAAGGGAACCAATTGATAATATCAAGTCTTTCATAAGCCAGTCCATTTGCATAAGTTGCGAAACTTTCATTTATCCAAAGCTCAGACCAGGAATTACAAGTGATTTTGTTTCCAAACCATTGATGTGCTAATTCATGTGCAACCAAATCAAAAGAATAGCTTCCCATGAAGCTCATCGTTTGGTGTTCCATTCCTCCTCCCCATCCGAAATCGGCGTGACCGTACTTTTCCTTAGCAAAAGGGTAGGGGCCAAAAATGTCATCAAAAAACTCCATGAGTTCAATGGTTTGTTTTAATTCTGTTTGTGCCTTGCTTAAGTTTTCGGGGTATACGTAGTTTAAAATTTGAAGAGAGTCTCCTGTACTTAATATGGCATAGTCTGAAAAGTCTACATAGTCAGTGATGGCAAAAGCAATTAAATAATGAGCTATTGGGTAATGGTGGCTCCAAACTGTTGTGCGGGTTCCAGCAGCGGTATCTTCCGAAATTAAAGTTCCATTGCTCGCCGCTTTATATTGATCAGGTCCTCGGATAATCATTTCTAAGGAGTCGACTTTGTCATGTAAATCTTCCTTGCAAGGCCACCACGTTTTTGCACCGTATGGTTCTGACAAAGTCCACATTACCGGCACCGAATGATGTTCTGAAACAGCGAAAGAACCATACCCTGTGCTCGAGGGGTTTCCACTATAATGAATGTTTAAACTGTCTAAAATACCTTGCTGCAAAGTATCATTAAAGTATATTAATAACTCATCGTTACTTTGTGAAAACAGCAAGGTTTCACCACTGTAGTGGACTTGTGAAACTGTCATAGTATCTATTAAGTCAAAAGTGATTTGATCAAAGTCTTTACTTATTGGGGTAAAGAAGGTGGTAACTATTCCTTTAATAAAATTAATGCTTGGATCAACGATGAGATCTAGTCTATGAAATGATATTTCGTAAGATTGATTGTGCGCAGTAGTTTTAAAATTTGCTTTCGATTCATACTGCATCTTTTCATTTTCTATGAGCTGTTTTAAATCAAAACAACCGTCGTCTTGCGAAAAGGCGCTTAGGTTCATTAATACTAAAAAAATGCAAAAAGGTAATTTCATACTTTGATCTTTATAAGCTAGATACCAGGATAAGTTACTGAATTTATCTTTTAAAAGATACATGTGATGCTTAGTGAAGGATATCCTAACATTAAATCCTTATTTTCGTGCTCTTAAATTTGATACAATGGCAAAGGATTTTACTTCACGTTCACAAGATTTTTCAAAATGGTACAATGAATTAGTTGTTAAGGCTGATTTAGCGCAGACTTCTGATGTAAGGGGGTGCATGATTATCAAGCCCTATGGCTATTCTATATGGGAAAGCATGCAAGCTGAGTTGGATAAAATGTTCAAGAAAACAGGACACGTGAATGCTTATTTTCCAATGCTTATTCCAAAGTCATATTTAAGTAAAGAAGCGGATCATGTTGAAGGATTTGCCAAAGAATGTGCAGTGGTTACTCATTACAGGTTAAAAACTGACGAGGAAGATGGAGGAGTAATTGTTGATCCTGATGCCAAATTAGAAGAAGAATTAATAATCCGACCAACATCGGAAACCATCATTTGGAATACATACAGAGGTTGGATTCAATCCTACAGAGATTTACCGTTGTTAATTAACCAATGGGCAAATGTGATGAGGTGGGAAATGAGAACAAGGTTGTTTTTAAGAACATCAGAATTTTTATGGCAAGAAGGGCATACTGCACATGCAACTAAGGGCGAAGCGCTAAAAGAAGCAAATACGATGTTGGAAGTGTATGCTGATTTTGCTGAAAATTTCATGGCAATGCCAGTAATTAAAGGTGTTAAAACGGCAAGCGAAAGGTTTGCTGGAGCCCTTGATACACTTTGTATAGAGGCTTTGATGCAAGATGGAAAAGCTTTACAAGCTGGCACTTCTCACTTTTTAGGTCAAAATTTTGGTAAAGCCTTTGATGTGAAATTTGCCGATAAAAAAGGTAAACAAGAATATGTTTGGGGAACTTCTTGGGGTGTTTCAACCAGACTAATGGGTGCGTTGGTCATGACACATTCCGATGATGAAGGATTAATAATTCCTCCAAAATTGGCGCCATTTCAAGTAGTAGTTGTGCCTATATATAAAGGTGAAGAACAATTAGCAGAAATCAAAGCGAAGATAAAACCGATTTTGGATGCGCTTGAAGCGAAAAACGTAAGAGTTAAATTAGACGATAGAGATACTCAGCGACCTGGATTCAAGTTTGCTGAGCACGAATTTAAAGGTGTTCCAGTGAGGTTAGCTGTCGGAATGAGGGACTTGGACAAGAACGTTATTGAAGTTGCGAGACGCGATGAAAAATCCAAAGAAATAGTTGAGATAGATGGAGTAGTAGAGCACATTGAAAATTTATTGGTTGAAATTCAAGACAACTTATTTAATAAAGCATTGGCATTTCGTGATGAAAACATCCGAACAGTAGAGAATTACACAGAATTTAAAGAAGTTCTATCAGCAAAAGGAGGGTTTATTTCAGCTCATTGGGATGGTACAGCCGAAACAGAAGAAAGAATAAAAACAGAAACTAAAGCCACAATTCGTTGTATTCCATTGGATGTAGTTGAGGAAGAAGGAGTTTGTGTTTATTCTGGTAAACCGTCTAAAAAGCGAGTGTTGTTTGCTAAGGCTTATTAGTAATTAAATCTCAAAAATTAATAATTCCTTTTTTAATAGTGTTTTCATGTTTACTTGTGACTATTAACGTGTAAGCGCCTTTATAGTTAATGTTGAAATTATGAATCGAACCTTTCTCTAAAAGTATTATCTCACGGGATATCACATGCCCATCTATTCCGTAAGCCACGATTTGATATTCATCGGAATACGCGGGTATTATTTTAAAGTTTTTTGATATTTCATTTTGAATCACATTTGATTTTAAATCATTACTAACAACCGATATAGGGCTATACTTGAACGCGCCATCAAAGTCCACTTGTTTTAATCTGTAATAAACGTTCGCAGAATTTGATTTTGGTGAATTCGTGTCTACAAAAGAGTAATTTAAAATTGTAGTCGAATTGCCCGCACCATTTTTTATTGCTATGGTTTCAAATGATTTTGCGTCAAATGACCTTTCGATTTCAAAATAATCGTTGTTAATTTCCGATCCGGTTTGCCAAGTGATCACTTTTCCATTTTCAGATGCTTCTGTCGATAAAAACATTAATTCGATCGGTAGAACATTATCACAAAGTCCATTACTAGTATAGGTGCCTACCACAGTTAGAGTTCCGTTATTTACCCAATGACAATCTGGATCAACTGCACAAGTTCCCAAATCGGCACAAGTTTGACATTTGTTACAATATTGGTTGTCAAAATCTCCGTCAATTTGAATAGTACCAAGATTATTCACTACGTTAATTCCCCAACCAGTTACATCCTCAGCTCTGAAAACACAGCCACCTGTTACTTGAAAAGTGGCTCCTGTAGCTATAATAATTGATGAAGAATACCAATTAGCAAAAGTTCCATCTATTTTAAAGTAGCCACCAGTATTTACAGTTAAAATTCCTTTAAAATTATTAATAATTGGATTGTCATAAGAAGACCAGTCATGATCAATAGTTAAATTATCAGTTGAATTATTAAAGCTAGGTGGTCCTATTGGGGACCACACTCCGGGCACAGCTGTGCTGACATAGTCTGTACTATACCCTGCTGACGTTAAAATAAACAAGAACAATATGTTTAAAACAGTTTTCATTTGCAGCCGTTTGTTGTTATATAAATTATATACGGAAACGTTGTATTATAGTTTACGATTTTTGATGGATAAAGTTACATCGATAAGTGTATAGTTGTCAGTTGTTTAACCTGACATTGTCTGTACAAGCGTAAAATTTTACCCGTCTATCACTAGAAACGTTTTTTTTTGATTTTAACGAAGGGGAATATGAGTGCGCTTTAGTACAATGTTAGCATTCAACTTTTATGTACCGCACATAATAATTTTTACAGGTCATTTAATGAAATGAAAGCTATAAAATAGTTAACATAAACAAGCTTATTTTTTTACTTTTGCAACATAGAAATTACAGTCGAAAAAACTGAGCATTATGGGGACTAAGAAGTACGTGGAATACAAAGGGTTGGACTTATCCCAAATTGGGAAAGATACTGGTGCTTACTGGAAGGAAAATGACATTTTTGAGAAGTCGATTTCCTCGCGTGATGAAAATAAACCATTTGTATTTTTTGAAGGTCCTCCTTCGGCGAATGGAATGCCTGGAATTCACCATGCCATGGCTCGTTCTATTAAGGATATTTTTTGCAGGTACAAAACACTTAAAGGTTACCGTGTTGACAGGAAAGCTGGGTGGGATACACATGGATTACCTGTTGAATTAGGTGTTGAGAAAGAACTAGGAATTACTAAAGAAGACATTGGAACTAAAATTTCAGTGGATGAATACAACAAGGCATGTCGAGAGTCAGTGATGAGGTACACTGATAAATGGAATGAATTGACTGAAAAAATGGGTTATTGGGTGGATTTAGAAGATCCTTACGTTACCTACACCAACAAGTACATGGAAACTGTATGGTGGCTATTGAAAAAAATGTACAACAAAGATTTGATGTACAAAGGGTACACGATTCAACCCTATTCTCCAGCTGCAGGAACAGGACTTTCTTCGCACGAATTGAATTTACCTGGTTGCTATAAAGATGTAAAAGATACGACGATTGTTGCTCAATTTAAAGTAACAAGTTCAGAGTTTAAAGATAAATATGGAATAGAAGGACAGGTTAGTTTTATTGCATGGACGACTACTCCTTGGACATTACCATCAAACACAGCATTGTGTGTTGGGCCAAAAATTGAATATTCCTTGGTGCAGTCGTTCAACCAATATACTGGCGATGCAATTCAAGTTGTATTAGCTAGCGCATTAATTGGCAAGCAGTTTTCTGGCAAGTTTAAAGCCGTTGAATCTAAAGAAGAATTGGTATACAGTGAGGCTGATAAATCAATTCCTTTTTTAGTAGGTCAAACCTTTTTAGGTACTGATTTAGTTGGCATAAAATACGAACAATTAATAGGAGGGTGCATACCGTTTGAGTTTGCTGATAAGGCTTTTCAAGTAATTTCAGGTGATTTTGTTACAACAGAAGATGGAACTGGAATTGTACACATTGCGCCAACCTTTGGTGCGGATGATGCTATGGTTGCAAAGGCAGCTGGAATTCCTCCTATGCTAATTTTAGACAAGAATGAAAATGCTGTTCCGCTGGTAGATTTAACAGGTCGTTTTGTGGAGGAGTTGGAAGGAGAACTAGGAGGGATGTTTGTGAAGGAAGAGTATTATTCGGAGGGTGAGAAGCCAGAAAAATCTGTCGATGTTCTGATTGCAATTCAATTGAAAACCGAAAATAAAGCATTTAAAGTAGAAAAATATCAGCACAGTTATCCTCATTGTTGGAGAACCGACAAACCAATTTTGTACTACCCGTTGGATTCTTGGTTCATAAAAGCAACCAAGGTGAAAAAGCGAATGGTGGAATTAAACAAAACCATTAACTGGAAGCCAGAGTCTACAGGTACTGGTCGATTTGGGAATTGGTTAGAGAATGCTAATGACTGGAATTTATCTAGGTCAAGGTATTGGGGAATTCCAATCCCAATTTGGAGTACCGAAGAAGGGGATGATAGGATTTGTATTGGCTCGGCTGAAGAGTTGAAGGCTGAATGTGAAAAAGCTGTTGCTGCAGGTGTGATGGATAAGAACCCATTGGCAGAATTCGTTGTTGGTGATATGAGCGAGGCTAATTACGAGACCTTCGATTTTCACAAAGATTACGTAGATGAAATCGTGTTAGTTTCTTCAACTGGGCAACCAATGAAAAGAGAAGCCGACTTGATTGACGTTTGGTTCGATTCAGGTTCTATGCCTTATGCACAATGGCATTACCCATTTGAAAACAAGAAAAAAATTGATAATAATAAGGCCTTTCCAGCTGATTTTATCGCTGAGGGTGTTGATCAAACCAGAGGATGGTTTTATACATTGCATGCAATTGCTACGATGTGTTTTGATTCTGTGGCTTATAAAAATGTAGTGAGCAACGGATTGGTCTTGGATAAAAATGGTCAAAAAATGAGTAAG
>Ga0115000_10001075_pt1 | contig 24783 bp, 16 predicted proteins | sample ArcticOcean_MG_C_6_FD_89690 | JGI IMG/M metagenome (GOLD analysis project Ga0115000, IMG submission 89690) | Marine microbial communities from western Arctic Ocean - ArcticOcean_MG_CB8_128 | ecosystem: Environmental > Aquatic > Marine > Oceanic | place: Arctic Ocean: Canada Basin | collected... | reverse complement strand
CCTCGCACTTGGCCTCGTCAAAAAACTGCAACGCACAGGACGCACCGACCTGAAGATTGTGGTCATGTCGGCGACGATCGAAACCGGCCCGATCGCCCGCTACCTTGCCCAAGCGGATGACGATCCGTGCCGCGTGCTCGCTTCCGACGGACGCACCTTTCCGGTTGAGATTTGCTTCGGTCAATATCGCAATCGCGACCCCATCACCGAGCAGGCTGCCGAGGTCGTCGAGCAAATCCTCCGCGACAACTCTCCCGGCGATATTTTGATTTTCATGCCGGGAATGGGGGAAATTCGCGGCACTATCAGCTCGATCAGCCGCCGCCGACTGCCGGAGCCGGTCGAGTTGATCCCGCTGCACGGGGACCTCCCGCCGGCAGATCAGGATCGCGCCTTCTCCGGGAGCGACCGCCGAAAAATCGTTGTCGCCACCAACGTCGCCGAGACCTCGGTGACCATCGACGGCATCCGTCACGTGATCGACAGCGGCATGGCCCGCGTCGCCCGCTTCGACGCCGAGCGCGGCTTTGGCACCTTGTTAATCGAGGAGATCAGCCGCGCCTCCGCCGACCAACGCGCCGGACGCGCCGGACGCACCGCTCCGGGAACGTGCCACCGGCTTTGGACCGAGAGCGGCCACCTCAATCGCCCCGGGCACAACACGCCGGAAATCCACCGTACCGATTTGTCGGGGTCGGTGCTGATGCTGCACGCCGCCGGCATCGACGAAGCCACCCAGTTCGACTGGCTCGACAAGCCGGACGCCAACGCGGTGGCCAAGGCCGAGTCGCTGCTACGCTCGCTCGGCGCCTTGGCCAACGGTAACGCCCGCGGCTTGACCGACGTCGGGCGCGCGATGCTGCGACTGCCGATGCACCCGCGCCTGGCCCGGATGATCGTCGAGGGAAGCCGACGCGGCTGCGTGAACGAGGCGGCGTTGTGCGCGGCGTTCATGAGTGGGCGCAACATTCTCATCCGCTCCGCTCGCGACGACAAAACGGTGCAAGCCGCTCAGGAGCCGTTCCGCGACGGAGCCGACTCCGACTTCGAGGTGATGATACGCGCGTGGCAGTTCGCTAACGCGTGCCGCTACAACGTTGACGACTGCCGCGCGCACGGCATCCACGCCGGGGCATGCCGCGAGGTCGAGTCGGCGTTCCGGCAAATCCTTAACTTGGCCAAGGCGACCGACGCGCAGGCGGCGACCGACCGGTCGAAGTCCACCGCCCTGCGCCACTGCATCCTCGCCGCGTTTGCCGACCAACTCTGCGTGCGGCGCGACAGCGGCACGCTGTTTTGCAACCTGACTGACGGCCGCAGCGGCACGCTCGTCCGCGAGAGCGTCGTGCAAAAATCTCCGCTTCTTGTCATCGGCGAAATCCGGCAAGTGTCCGCCCGGGGCGACCGCGCCCAAACGCTGCTGAGACTGGCCGCCGCAGTAGAACTGGACTGGGTGCGCGAGCTGTTTCCCGGCGACTTGACGACCCGCGCCGAGTGCGGGTTCGATCCCGGCATGAAACGCGTTGAGGCCCATGAAATAACACGTTTTCGCGATCTCGAGCTCGGCCGGGTACGGGCGAAAGAGGCTGATCCACAAGCCGCCGGCCAAGCGCTGGCCAAGGCCTGTTTGGGCGAGTGGTTCACGCCGAAATCGTTCGACCACTCGATCCGGCAACTCATCAGGCGGCTCAATTGGCTGTGCGCCGCCAGGGCGGATTTGGAATTTCCGCCGCTCGACGAGACAGCGATTTTGAATTGCCTGAGTGCCGCGTTTGCAGGCATGACCTTGGCCAAGCAAGCGGTTGCCGCCGACGTGAAGCCGGCGTTCCGCAAACACATGCCGAGCGAGCAGTGGGAGTGGCTCGACGAGTTCGCGCCCCAAACGATCCCTTGGCTGGACGACAAACCGAAACGCTTGGAGTACCCTGACAAACCGGCGAACAAACAAGGCAACATGCTGCCAGTGGAGTTGCACGTGAAGCTTCACGACTGCTTCCGTCTGGCCGAGCATCCGCGCATCTGCGATGGCGAACACATCGTGCGGTTCAAGCTGTTGACCCCAAAAAACAGGAAGATCGATTACTGCGACGATTGGCCGACATTCAAGCAGCGCGAATATCCGAAAATCCGAAAAGACCTCCTGGCAAAGTTCCCCGGCGTGGGCTGGGTATGATTTTTTGAAATGATAAACGACATCCGACGGATCGCCGCCGAGGCCGGTGAGGCGATCATGAAAACCTACGACGGCCCAGCCGAGATCGAGACCAAAGAAGACGACTCGCCACTCACTCAAGCCGACCGCGCCGCGCACGACTGCATCGTCGCCGCGCTGGAGCAATTCACGCCGGACATCCCGATTTTGTCCGAGGAATCGGAGGGCATCCCGACCGAAGAGCGGCTGGGCTGGAAACGCTTCTGGCTCGTCGACCCTCTCGACGGCACCAAGGAGTTCATCAAAAAAACCGGGCAGTTCACCGTTAACATCGCGCTGATCGAAAACGGCGAACCAACACTTGGCGTGGTGTTGGCCCCGGCATCTGACTTGGAATACTTCGCGGCTCGCGGCAGCGGAGCATTCAAGCGGCTTGGCCAAGCGGAGCCGCAACCGATCAAGATCGCCGAGGCCGACAAAGCCAAGCTGCGCATCGTCGCCAGCCGCGATCACGCCGGCCCGAAAGTCGCAGCCATGCTCGAGCAACTCCCGGATGCCGAACTGGTGAGCATGGGCAGTTCACTGAAATTCTGCCTCGTCGCCGAGGGTGCGGCCGATCTTTACCCGCGCTTTGTCCCGACGATGGAATGGGATACCGGTGCGGCCCAATGCATCCTCGAGGAAGCCGGAGGTGCTGTCTGCACCCTCGACGGCTACCGACTGGCCTACGGCCGCGATGACCTACGTAACCCCTCCATCATCGCAGCCGGCCACCCTACAATAGATTGGAAGTCATTGTTACCGAGTGATTAACAATCATTTTATGCTTGGCCAAGCGGGCTTATTGCAATTTAGACTTATTCCAAGTATTGACACTGCGCTTGGCCAATGGCAGCTTTCCGGCATGGTAACGGACCATCTTCAAGCGTCCGGTGAACTCCTCAATCAACGTTTAGCCGAGAAAGGCTTGAGAGCCACTTCCCAGCGGCAACACGTTTACGAGGTGCTGCTCAGCCAGCGCAATCATCCCTCTGCCGAGGAGGTGTTCATGCGGGCGAAGCAGTCGAAACCGGAGATTTCCATGGCCACGGTGTACAACAGCCTCGACGCGCTCGTGAGGTGCGGCGTCGTGCGGCAGGTAAACGTGGATCGTGGCGCAACACTGTTCTGCTCCAACATGGGCGAGCACGCACACTTCTGCTGCGACGACTGCGGCAAGGTTTTTGACATGAACCTGAAGGACTTGCCCCAGATGCCGGAGGTCGACGTGCCGGGTGAGTTTGAGGTGAGAAAAATCGACATCGCACTGCACGGCCGCTGCACCGGCACGTGTTCTGACTGCGGCCGAAAGGAAACGATCACATGAGGGCCGATACGGATACCATCGATGAATTTGTCGCAAGCGACTACAAGTACGGCTTCGTCACCGACATCGAGAGCGAGTCACTCGAGCCGGGTCTGGGCGAGGAGGCTGTACGGTTTATTTCCGCCAAGAAGAAGGAACCGGAGTGGCTGCTCGAGTGGCGGCTGAAGGCATTTCGGCACTGGGAAAAACTGGAATGCCCGACCTGGCCGCACGTGAAATATCCGCCGGTTAATTTTCAGGACATCTCCTACTACAGCGCGCCCAAGAAAAAAGGCGACGGCCCGAAGAGCCTCGACGAGGTGGATCCCAAGCTGCTCGAGACGTACGAGAAGCTCGGCGTCCCATTGCACGAGCGGGCGCGGCTGGCCGGCGTCGCAGTGGACGCGGTGTTTGACAGCGAATCGATCGGCACGACGTTCAAGGCGGACTTGGCCAAGGAGGGGGTGATCTTTTGCTCGATCTCTGAGGCGGTACAGGAACATCCCGAACTGGTAAAAAAATATCTCGGCACCGTTGTGCCGTACACAGACAACTTTTATGCCACCCTCAACTCGGCCGTCTTCAGCGATGGATCGTTCGTTTACATCCCCAAGGGCACGCGGTGCCCAATGGAGTTGAGCACCTACTTCCGCATCAACGCCGCCAACACGGGACAGTTCGAGCGCACGTTGATCATCGCCGAGGAGGGCAGCCATGTGAGCTATCTCGAGGGCTGCACGGCGCCGATGCGCGACGAGAACCAGTTACACGCCGCCGTCGTGGAACTGGTCGCGCTCGACAACGCCGAGATCAAGTACTCAACCGTGCAGAATTGGTACCCCGGCGACGAGGAAGGGCGCGGCGGTATTTACAATTTCGTGACCAAGCGCGGCATCTGTAAAACCAATGCCAAGATTTCGTGGACGCAGGTCGAGACCGGCTCGGCGATCACGTGGAAATATCCCAGCGTCATCCTGAAGGGCGACAACTCAATCGGCGAGTTCTACTCCGTCGCACTCACCAACAACATGCAGCAGGCCGATACCGGCACGAAGATGGTGCACCTCGGCAAAAACACGCGCAGCACGATCGTCTCCAAGGGCATCTCCGCCGGCCGGGGGCAGAACAGCTACCGAGGCCTGGTGCAGGTCGGCAAAAAGGCCACCAACGCCCGGAACTTCTCGCAGTGTGACTCGTTGCTCATCGGCGACCAGTGCGGTGCCCACACCTTCCCGTACATCGAGGCGAAAAATCCATCCGCCAATATTGAGCACGAGGCGACCACCTCGAAGATTGGCGAGGACCAGATTTTTTACTGCAACCAGCGAGGCCTCGAGACACAGGACGCCGTCAACATGATCGTCAATGGTTTCTGCAAGGAGGTCTTCCGCGAGTTGCCGATGGAGTTCGCGATGGAAGCCCAGAAACTCCTCGACGTCAGTCTCGAGGGCAGCGTCGGCTAAACATTTTTTAAAACGGAATGCTACAGATTAAAAATCTACAGGCGGGGATCGAGGACAAGCCGATCCTCAAGGGAATCAACCTCACGGTGAACGCCGGCGAGGTGCACGCCATCATGGGCCCGAACGGCAGCGGCAAAAGCACGCTCGCTTCCGTGCTCGCCGGGCGCGACGGCTTTGACGTTACCGGCGGCGAGGCGCTTTACAACGACAACGACCTGCTCGACCTCGCGCCAGAGGAACGCGCCCGCGAGGGTGTTTTTCTCGCGTTTCAATACCCGGTGGAAATCCCCGGCGTAAACAGCGCGTACTTTTTGCGCTCAGCCGTCAACGCGATTCTCAAGCATCGCGGTGAGGAGGAACTCGATGCGATGAATTTCCTCAAAGCCGTGAAAGTGAAGATGAAAGAGCTTGGCCTGGGCGAGGACTTTCTCAAGCGCCCGGTCAACGCCGGCTTCTCCGGCGGCGAAAAAAAGCGCAACGAGATTTTGCAGATGACGATGCTTGATCCGCGACTGGCCATCCTCGACGAGACTGACTCCGGCCTCGACATCGACGCGCTGCGCATCGTCGCCGACGGCGTGAACCGGCTAAGGAGCGACGACAACGCTCAGATCGTCATCACGCATTACCAGCGGCTGCTCGACTACATCGTGCCGGACTTCGTGCACGTGCTGCACGACGGCTGCATCATCAAGTCCGGCGACAAATCTCTGGCGCTTGAACTGGAGGAGAAGGGTTACGACTGGCTAACCAAGGAAGCCGCATGAGCCAGCTTGCCACTACTAATCCCGCCGTTGAACCGGTTGAGGCATTTACCAAGCTGGAGCAAAACGGCGCGGCGTTGATGCCCCTCCGCAAGGCCGGCTTGGCCCGGTTCTCCGATTCGGGATACCCGACTTTGAGAGACGAGGATTGGCGGTTCACCAACGTTAAGCCGATTGCCGAACTGCCGTTTCGACCAACGATTGATCCGCTTGGCCAAGCGCTAGGCCAAGAGCAACTTGGCAATGTTACATTCGGCCAACTGAGTGCCGATCGACTGGTCTTTATCGATGGCCATTTCAACGCTGCGTTGTCGCAAATCGGCGACCAGTCAAGCGGCGTGACGGTGACCCACCTGACCAGCGGGTTGGCCGGTTTTGAGCGCGAGCTTGGCTCGCTTTCCATTGGTGATGACAATCCGTTTGTCGCTCTCAACGATGCATTTTTCACCGACGGCGCAGTCATCCAAATCGCCGACGGCCAGCGCTTGGCCAAGCCGGTTCATTTGCTGTTCGTCACCACGGCGAGCGAGGACGGCGAAGCGGCACACATCCGAAACTGGATCGTTGCCGGGGCCAACACACAGGGCACGATCATCGAGTCGCACCTCTCGCTTGGCCAAGCCGCGACAGTGACAAACGTCGTCACTGAGTCGCGCATCGGAGACGGAGCTAATATTGAACACATCAAATTTCAGGATCAATCGAACAGGGCTTTTCACTTGGCGTCGCTCCACTCGGAGCTGGGCCGTGATGCGCAATATACGTTCCACTCGATCGCGCTTGGCGCGCGGTTGTCACGCAACAACCTACGCATGCGCCTGGCCCAGCCAGGCATCGAATGTATTCTCAATGGGTTGTACATGCTGCGCGGGCAGCAGTTAGCCGATCACCACATGGTTGTCGAGCACGCCGCGCCACACTGTGACAGTCACGAATATTTCAACGGCATACTTGATGACCAGTCGCGCGGCGTCTTTCACGGGCGCATCCTCGTGCAGCCCGGCGCGCAAAAGACCGACGCGAAGCAGACCAACAAAAACCTGCTGCTCAGCGACGACGCTACGGCGAACACCAAACCGCAACTCGAGATTTATGCCGACGACGTGAAGTGCACCCACGGTGCCACGATCGGCGAGATGGATGACGACGCGATTTTTTATCTGCGTGCCCGCGGACTCGATACTCCCACCGCCCGGCGAATGCTTTTGCACGGGTTCGCTGGCGAGATCGTTGAGCGCATACGGCACGACGCCGTGCGCGAGGAACTCAACGCGCTGGTGTTGGGCCGGCTCGAGGCAGTGCACAAATCGGACTGAACTGTGGCTAACTTTTTGGATACAACCGTCAATGAACTGGTCGAGAATTTCGAGATTCTCGGCGACTGGGAGGAGCGTTTTGCCTACCTGATCGAGCTGGGCAAAAAACTGCCGTCACTCGACGAGTCCGAGATGGTGGAGGACAACCGCGTGCACGGCTGCCAAGCGGCCGTCTGGCTGAAAATGCTGCCGGCCAGCGACTCGACATTTGATATTCACGCTGACTCGGACGCCTTCATCGTCAAAGGATTGATTGCTGTTTTATTGATGATTTACAACGGAAAAACTGCCGAACAAATCTTGACCGATGACGGCACGGAGACATTTGCCAAACTTGGGCTCGACCGGCACTTGAGCCCGACCCGCCGCAACGGATTGCACTCGATGTTGAGCCGAATAAAGGCTCTCGCGGCCGAGTCGGTCGTACAAACTGTCTGAATGGAAACTCCCGGCCCCATCGCACTCAGCCGCGACGTCGAGGCGTCCATCGTCCCTTCCGGCGACAAGGTGACGCTGCAAAAAGGCGAGACGGCGCAGGTCACCCAGACGCTCGGCGGCACGTTCACGGTGATCGTCAACGGCAACATGTTTCGCATCGAGGGAAGCGATGCCGATGCGCTTAGCCTCGAGCCGGTCAAGACTCCGGCGGAGGAATCCAAGCGGCCGGAAACAGAAGACGACCTAAAGCAGCAGATCGAGACGCAGCTCAAGACTGTTTACGACCCGGAGATCCCGGTGAACATCATTGACCTTGGCCTTGTGTACGACAGCACGCCAACCCAGCTCGACGGCGGCTGGCGCGTCGATGTGAAGATGACGCTCACCGCGCCCGGCTGTGGAATGGGGCCAGTGCTGCAACAGGACGCACAAAACCGGCTGCTGTGCATCGAGGGCGTCGACGAGGTGGACGTGCAACTCGTCTGGGACCCGCCTTGGAATCACGATATGATGAGCGAGGCGGCCAAGCTGGAACTCGGCATGATGTGATGAACCCACGCGCGGAAACAGCAACTTTTGCCAAGCGCGACGAATCAGTCGATTGGGCAGCACTCCGTGACGACTTCCCTATCCTGCGCGAAACCGTCAACGGCCACCCTCTGGTTTATCTCGACAACGCCGCAAGCAGCCAGAAGCCGCATCAGGTCATAGATGCGGTTCGCCGCTACTACGAGCATGATAACGCCAACGTGCACCGTGGCATCCACGAGTTGAGCAACCGCGCCACCGAAGCGTACGAGGGCGCGCGCCAGCGAGTCGCTGACTACCTCAACGCCGGCTCCCGCGAGGAAATTATTTTTACGCGCGGCACAACCGAGGGACTGAACCTCGTCGCCAACACCTGGGCGCTCGACAACCTCCGCAAGGGCGACACGATTCTCCTCACCGAGATGGAGCACCACAGCAACCTCGTGCCGTGGCAAATTCTGGCCAACCGGATCGGCGCAAAACTCGACTTCATCGAGGTCACCGGCGACGACGGGCAGCTTGATTTGCAGTGGCTCGACGAGCAACTCGCCCGTGCCCGGCTGCTCTCGCTCACGCATATTTCCAACACGATGGGCACAGTAAACCCGGTCGCCGAGATTTGCGCCCGTGCCCGTGCCGCAGGGGTAGTCACCGTGGTGGATGCCGCCCAAAGCGCCGGCCACGCACTGGTCGATGTGCAAGCGATCGACTGCGATTTTCTTACCTTTTCCGGGCACAAAACCTGCGGGCCGACCGGCATCGGCGTGCTGTACGGCCGCCGCGAACTGCTCGATGCCATGCCGCCGTATCAGGGGGGTGGCGAGATGATTTTAAAGGTCGGGTACCACGATTCCACCTTCAATGTCGCTCCGCACAAGTTCGAGGCTGGCACACCGAACGTCGCCGGTGCCGTTGGCCTGCACGCGGCGCTCGACTACCTCGACGCCATCGGCCGCGAGGCGATTTTCGAGCACGACCAGCGCTTGGCCAAGCAGGCCTGCGAGCGCCTGGCCGAGATCGACGGCATCCGGATTTTTGGCCCGGCGGAAGGCCGCTCGGGCCTGGTGAGCTTCGTGCTGCCGGACGCCCACGCTCTCGACTTAGCCACGATGGCCGACCAAAAGGGTGTCGCGTTGCGGGCGGGTCATCATTGCAATCAACCGCTCCTGGCCAAGCTCGGGGTCGCGGCGACCGCCCGTGCAAGTTTTTACTTTTACAATACCGAGGCCGAAGTCGATCGCTTCATCGAAGTGCTCCACGGCGTCAGGAAACTGTTTGTCTGAATGAGCGAAACCATCACATGTAATTCTCCGATGCAGGCAGTGCTGCAGATTTTTCCCGGCGCGCAGCGCGCGTTGTTTCGCAAGTACCACATCGGGGGTTGCAGCAGTTGCGGGTTTCAGCCGGAGGAAACATTGGCCGGGGTTTGCGAGCGCAATGGCGGTCTTCCCGTCCCCGACGTGTTGGAACAGATTCGCCAGAGCCACGAGGAGGATGTCCGTATTTTGATCGAGCCTAGCGACTTGGCCAAGCGGCGCAACAACGGGGTTGACGTTCGCGTGGTAGACATTCGTTCACGAGAGGAATTTGAGGCGGTGCACATCGACGGCTCACAGTTGCTGACGCAGGACTTGATGCAGAAAATTCTCGGCACTTGGGACAACGACCAGTTGTTCGTCATCGTCGATCACCAAGGGAACAAATCTCTCGACGCGGCGGCCTATTATCTCGGCCACGGCATGCCGAATGTCCACGCACTGCGCGGCGGGATTGATGCGTGGTCGCTTGAGGTTGACTCGACTGTCCGACGTTACACGCTGAATTAATATGAACGACGAACTTCAAAAAAAAGTCGCCGAGGCGATCAGCAATCCGAAAAACGTCGGCGAGATGGCGGACGCCGACTCGGTCGGCACGGTTGGCAATTCCGAGTGCGGCGAGATGCTGCGACTGTGGGTGAAGTATAAAGAACAGGACGGCGAAAAGATCATCGACAAGGCCACTTTTCAGAGTTTCGGCTGCGAGACGGCGATCGCCGTGGCGAGTTTGGCGACTGAATTGATCCAAGGCAAAACCGCCGCCGAGGCAATGGAAATGAAGCCGGAGGAACTCTCCGGCGACCTCGGCCCGCTGCCGCCAATGAAGATTCACTGCGCCGAACTGGTGCAGGGTGCGCTGCATGATGCGCTTTCGCCCAAGAGCCAAGCGCTTGGCCAAGCGGAGTCGCCGTCCAAGCCGGACGGACTCGCCCCCACGCTCCAGGACAGCCTCAACGAGGGTCAGGCCAAGTCTGGCAGCATCAACATCCAGTTCCTCGACGAGTAGCCCCGTCGCTCAGATTTCCTTGACGACTCCCCAATGGACGTCGAGTTGCTTTGTGAGGTAGAGCCGGATGCCGTTCACCAGCGCCTTGGACTCCAGCTTTTGCCCTGCTGCGACGATCTGCTTGAGTGTCATGCCCGGCTTGATACGGAAACTTTCCTGCGCGATGATAGGTCCCTCGTCGAGGTGCATACTCACGAAGTGCGCCGTCACGCCGGCAATTTTCACGCCATGCTCGTGCGCCTGTCGGTACGGCTGCGGGCCGGGGAAACCCGGCAGCAACGAGGGGTGAATGTTGATGATCTTGTTCTTGAATTGCCAAACGAAATTCGGCGACAAAATTTTCATGAACCGCGCCAGAACGACGAAGTCCACCTGCGCCTTCTCGAGGATGCGAAGCGCCTTGGTCTCCGCCTTGGCTCGGTTCGTCCAAGCAACATGATGGAATGGCAGACCAGCTTTTTCGACATTGGCCTTTAGATCGCGGTGGTTGCCAATGACCGCCACAATCTCCGTCTTGAGTTTTCTGGATTTCACCGACTCCAAAATGGCGTCGAGGCAATGCGGTTCACGGGTGACCATCAGGGCCAAGCGTTGCGGGCGCTTAGGGTCAGTGAACCACCACTTGATCTCCATGCCCAAGTCGCGGCCCAGCGCGCGCAGCCCTTGGCCAAGCGATTTCTCGTTAAAAACCGTCGCCCGCCAACTGGCCTGAATCGTCATGCTGAACTGCCCGCGCGTGACCTGCTCCTCCAACGCCTCGATGTTGGCCCTGGTTTCGAACAGCAGGTTGGTGACTCTGGCCACGACGCCGGTCTTGTCCCGTCCGATGACAGTGATGGTCGCGTAACAATTCATTGCGGGGCGCAATTAAGCCGGTTTAAAGCCCGGAGAAAAGCGAAAACGGCCAAGCGCTTGGCCAAGCGGGTTAATCCTCTGCCTGTTTTTTTTGGATCAAGGCGAACAAGTCGCGAGCCTCGCGGAGGCCGATTGCGGCGGTGATCCCCCAGTAAACCAAGGCCGCGACGATGGCCGGGGCGAATACTTCGCCGATTTTCAGCCACACCGTCTCGTAGCCAAGATTAGCCACCCATTGGCCGTGCAAAAACCAGGCGACGACACCGGCAACCACGGCCGCCAACAGCATGCCGGCGAACGGGCGCAACAGCGACTGCACCTCCCACTTGGGCATCTTGCGCTTGAGGGCGTACGACAGCAGCCCGACATTCAAGAGGGAACTAAGGGCGTTGGCCACGCCAAGCGCGCCGGCTTCTAGACCTTTCGGGAATATGAAAATGAGCGGCAATAGCACCACGATGTTAAGGCAGAGACACACTGCGCTGATCTGCATCGGCACCTTCGTGTCGCCAATCGCGTAAAACGCCCGAGCCATCACGTTGACTGCCGAGTACGTCAGCAGGCTCGGCGCGAGGCACATCAGCGCGAAGGAAGCGCGGCGGGTCGAGTCGGCAGTGAACGCGCCGTGCTGAAAGAGCAACCGCACCATCGGCTCGGCCAGCACCATCAGCATCGCCGCCGCGATTGCGTTCACAAAAAACAGATAGCCCATGCCGCGCCGTAGGTTTTCGCGGAACTCGGGGAATTGTTTATCCGCAGCCAAGCCGGCCAGCGTCGGCAAAAGGAACGTCGCCAGCGACACGCCGAACACGCCCTGCGGCAGCTCCATCAGCCGCACAGCGTACTCGAATGACGCCACGATCTGCGTGCCACTGGCGCGCTCGATCCAAAACGCAAGCGTCTGGGTGATGATAATGTTGAACTGGAACGCCGCCACGCCGATCGTCGCCGGGATCATTTTTCGGACGACCTCCCGCACCGAGTCGTTGCGCCACGGCGCGACCCAGCGGAGCCGGTAGCCCTCGCGATACAGGTACGGCACTTGGAACGCCGCCTGAGCCACGCCGGCGACCAGCACGCCAAACGCCAGCGCAAAAATTTGTTCACCCAAGTCGTCACCCCAGCGCGGCGCTACGAGCAGCACCGTGGCGATCATCACCACGTTGAGCAGCGTGGCTCCCATCGCCGGGATGAAAAAATGGCCGCGCGAGTTGAGCATGCCCATGAATACCGCCGCGAGGCAGACCAGCAACATGTACGGGAACACCACGCGCAACAGCTCGAGCATCAACCGCGTGTGCGTGTCGAACTCCCCCCACATCAGCACCGCCGAGAGACCCAGCATGACCAAGCCAACCACCAAAGCGGAGGCCACCACCAGCGCCGAAACGACGGCGTTGGCCGTGTGCCACATCGCCTTGTCGCCCTCGGTTTTTTCCTTGTTTTTGAACAGCGGAATGAATGCCGCCGTGAGCGCGCCCTCGCCCAGCAGACGGCGGAACAGGTTGGGAATCTGGAAGGCGTAAACGAAGGCGCTGGCGATGGGGCCGTCGCCCATGAACCGGGCGTAAATTATCACCCGCACCATCCCGAGCAGGCGACTGAGTAACGTAGCCCCGGCCATGGCGCCGGAGGATTTGAGCATGTCAGACAACGCGCGGCAGGCTAGGTGCAAAGCAGATTCGAGTCGAGTGGGCATGGCCAGGCTGCTGTCTATTTTTGAACACCTTGCAAAATTTACCTCTAAATCGGTGCCCAAAGCCAATTCGCCGCTTGGACAAGTGCAGCACAATAAAGCTCATAATACACTTACACCGGACGGGTTATGGATTTTAGTTCGGGCTTTGGCACAGGACTTGCCGCTTTTTTGGCGCGAGAGGTTTGCTGCGGCGCATTGTGTTGTGCAGACCCGATGCAAAAACAATGGACAACTTGTTATGAAAAAAATCGAAGCAATTATTAAACCGTTCAAGCTAGACGAAGTACGGGACGCGCTCGCGGAAGTCGGCGTGGAAGGCATGACCGTATCCGAGGTTAAGGGGTTCGGCCGACAAAAGGGACACACCGAGATTTACCGAGGCAGCGAATACAACGTGGACTTTCTGCCCAAGATCAAGCTTGAGTTGGTTGTCGCCGACGAGAATGTCCAAACCGGGCTGGATGCGATCACAAAGGCCGCCAAAACCGGCAAGATCGGTGACGGCAAACTGTTCGTTACCTCCGTCGAGGAGGCCATCCGAATCCGCACCGAGGAAAAAGGTGACGAGGCGCTATAGGGCGAATCTTGTTTGTCGAAAGACAAAACAAAAAGGGAGCCGTTTCCGGCTCCCTTTTTTAATCTCATCGACCAAACGTATGGCCAGGTTCACTCGTACTTGAGCGTCACCTGGCCGTTGGCCACCTGAATGCTCTTGATTTTCACTGCGGAGCCGCTTAACCGGTAAAACTGGGTTGTGCCCGCCTGGCCAAGCGTGATCATGCGGCTAGCTTCGTCTATAGAAGCTCCACCGCCCATCTTATAAGGGCCGTTCACATCTGAACTTATCTGCAAAGTTAGGGTCGGCTTTTTAGGCTCCTCATACTTGACGAATACAAGATAGTTCTGAACAAGGTACAAATCATTTGGATCAGTGATGTGCTGAGCAAGGCGTAGAGTAGCCTTGCCTCCAAGCTTCACAATAACCGGCTCTTTTCCGGTTCCATCTGTTAGCAGAACATTGCGAAACTCCACGCCGGATTCACTGCCAAAGAAGCTACCCAACACCTCTGTAGTCTGTTCCTCCTCACCAGTGGCACTTGTAACAAGTTCCAATGTACTCTTAGCCTCCGGCATATCAAACTGTGCCTGACGCAAATAGACCAGATAGTCACCATCTGGATAGGTTCGTGTATAGTTAAGCCATTCTCCTTCTTCAATGTCACCAACCCCAAAATCGTATATTCCCTTTTGAGCACCACCCGTCTCGATAAATTTCTCCCTTGCCAAATCAAATGCAGGGGCTGTGCTGACTCCGTCGTAAGGACGATAGCGGTGAGTCGCTTGCACAAGGGTCTCATTCGTGTCAAAAAAATCGATCCCGTTTGAGCCCTCTAATGAATTATAGGACCCATCTCCCCAATTTGAGTCAATTCCATCCTCAGTCAACTCAGGGATCAAAATCGGGGTATCAATAAATTCACCCCAATCATAATTATAGTCCTCAACCTCTAAAACGTAACTGTTTGCATCGAATGTATCAAAGTACAAATTGCGTGTGTCTGTCTCACCGTCAGCATCAGTAGCGGCAATTACGGCATGATAGTTGACCCCTGCTTCAAGGCCCTCAAAGGATACTTGCCTAGCAGTTGGCGTACCGACAACCTTTAGGCCATTGGCAATGGTATATTTTGACCCATTCAACGTGACAGAAACGTCATTCGGGTCGACCCCCTGATCGTCATTAACCACAAAAGTTATCTCTGTTGAAACCGGCAAAAAAAGGCTGCTGGTACCTGGCAAAACAGAGGCAATATTTGGTGGTTGATTCTTTCCTTTAGCACCAGAAACGGATGCATAAGCATTGTCTAATATTACATTAGAGGCGGGCAATGAACCGTTCTCATCATTGTGATAAAGCAGAAGGACAAAATTACCAGGTTTGTCGATGAAGCTGCCAACTGGTGAATCATCCCCTGTGCTAAAGTCCTCCACTTCAGGGGTGTCTGTTACCGTTTCTTCAAACAACACTGCCTGATTGTTTTCAAGATCCAGAACCTTTGTCGTCACCTCCACCGAATTCCCAGAGCCAGTCATAGACATGACGAGTCGAATATTCTCCTCCCTATCAATCCATTCTCCTTCAGTAGTGTCATAAAAATATTTGCTCAGGCCCTTGGCAAAAAGCAGATCGTTTATGTCCTTTGCAAAGCTATAACCGGAAAGCGTACTGACGGAATTCTCCTTGGGAATAAAACTGAGAACCGCAAAGGAATCGGGCTGATTAGACGCGACCAGATCAACACTAAACTCAACCGTGGTTCCATCTTCGATGGTAAATGTCTTGGGTTCGTAAGTTGCCGCCACAAAAAAAGGCTGCCCTGAAGGTTGGCGCATCCCGATAGTCAACTGGCCCTCCTCTTCACTCAAGAAGCCATTGCCACTTCCGAAATCGAATATCTTCCAATCATTAACCTTATTGTCGTCAAAATCATCCACCGTGGCAGCCTCATACTGAAACACCTTGGCGTTGTCCAGTATCACCTGCGAAGCAGGCAATGATCCATTAGTATCGTTGTGATATAGCAGAACCACGAAATTGCCTGGTTTGTTGATAAAAGAACCGGCTGGAGAATCGGTACCTGTTTGAAAGTCATCCGCATCCGGTGTGTCTATGGAAGTTTGCTCAAACAGAACTGCATTATTGTTTTCAATATCAAGCACCTTAACTGTCATAACAACACTCTCTCCCTCACCCGTCATGGAAATACTCAACGTGATATTCTCAGGTGTTTCTATCCACTCTCCATCGGTAATGTCGTAAAAATATTTGCTCAGCCCTTTGGCTAAAATAATATCTCCACTGTCCTTGACCGCGGAGTAACCCGACAACTGACTTACCGAGGTTTCAGTTGGAATAAAACCCACAGCTGCATAAGCCTCAGCTTGATTTGCTCCGATTAAATCGATCTGAAATTCCAGTGTCGCACCATCCTCAATAGAAAAAGTTTGAGAGCCATAAGTAGCCGCCACGAAAAACGGCTGCTTTGGGGCCTGATGCATACCAATAGTAAACTGCCCATCCTCCTCCTTGAGAAAGCCGTTGCCACTGCCAAAGTCGAACTTCTCCCAGCCGGTGACTTTGTTGTCGTTAAAGTCGTCCAGCACCTTGGCCAAGGGGGATTGAATCAGGGTGACAAAAAATGCCACGGCAGCCGAGGCGCTCATCCAGCGGGTGAAAAAACAGGTTGTTTTCATTAGACTAAAGATCGGAGATACAGTGATTCTTCGGGCGTTTCCAAGGCAGGTCAATAAAAAAAGCTGAATCGCTTGGCCAAGCGGGTAGGACTGTGGCACGGTTGTCCAAGGCTCAACCTACTTATTTCATCCGAAAATGGAAAACACCTTCCTCAACCGTCGCCGTTTCCTCCAACACTCCGCCGCTGGAGTCACCGCCGCCGCCTTGTCCAAGCGCCACTCGCTCCACGCCGCCAACAAGGCCGCTAACAAGCTGCGAGTCGGCGTGATGGGCCTTGGCCGCGGCATGGCACACGTCAAGAATTACCTGAAACTCTCCGACGTCGAGGTGGTCTACGTTTGCGACGTCGATGACAACCGCACCGCCAACGGCCTGTCGGTCGTCACCAAGAGCCAGGCGGCAGCGTGCCGCGGCATCACCGATCTGCGGCGCATGCTCGACGATCCGCATCTCGACGCCATCTCCATCGCCGCGCCGAATTTCTGGCACGCGCCGGCGACCATTCTCAGCTGCCAGGCCGGCAAGCATGTTTACGTCGAGAAACCCGGCAGCCACAACGCCGCCGAGGCGGGGTTGATGGTCGCCGCCGCTCGCAAGCACAATCGTCTCGTGCAGATGGGCAACCAGAGACGCAGCTACCCGCTCATCATCGAGGCGGTACAACGGATGCACGAGGGCGTCATCGGACGGATACTCGCTTCGCGTAGTTTCTACACAAGCGGCCGGGGCTCCATCGGCAAGGGAAAACCGACGCCCGTGCCCAAGCATCTCAATTACAACCTCTGGCAAGGGCCGGCACCGGAACGCCCGTACAAGGACAACCTCATCCCGTACAACTGGCATTGGCACTGGCATTACGGCGGCGGCGAAATGGCCAACAACGGCGTGCATGCGCTTGACCTCGCCCGCTGGGGACTCGGCGTCGATCTGCCGAAGCGCGTCACCTACGGCGGCGGACGCTACCACTTCGACGACGACCAGGAATCCCCCGACACCGGCACGGCACTGTTCGATTTCGGCAACTGTACCGCCATGTGGGACCAGAGTAGTTGCCTCCGGCGCAAGCACGAGGCGCTGCCATTTGTAGTTTTTTATGGAGACAACGGCACCCTCACCATGACCACCGGGAACAAATACATCATCCATGACCTCACCGGAAAGGAAGTAGAAACCAAGAGTCAACCTGCGAGCGACATTTTGCACTTCACCAACTTCGTGAACGCCATTCGCAACGGCGAGAAACTTAACGCGGAAATCGGCGACGGACAGGTCAGCACCCTACTCTGCCACTTGGCCAATATGGCCTGGCGCTCGGGCAGCACTGTGGACTTCGACCCAGCCAAGCGCAGCATCGTCGACAACCCGGCCGCGGGTAAGCTGTGGGCGCGTGATTACCGACCAGGCTGGGAGCCTCAAGTTTGAGCAAGAAATCACAAGCCAGGCGGGGAAGACGCCCGCGGCTGTTTCTCCTTGGCTTTTTCGCCGGAGATTTTGTCCATGCCTACATCATGGACAGGCAGAATTCCGGCGACTTTTTCGATCCGGAAGGCCTGATGATCCTGCTCGCCGCTGGCCCTTTCACCGCACCGGCGATGTGTCTCTCCATCATGGTCGCCTGCGGTCTCGCTGCTGCCTCGCTGCCGCTGCTCACTCGGCGCGTACGCGAAAGAACAGCCGACCGGCGTCCGCGTCCCGATTGATGTTGATCCACAACTGGCCGCTCTCGTTAGTGTAGGTTTGCATGTCGATCCACTTGTCGAGGTTCTCGGAGAACTGCAGCACCACCTTGCCGCCCTTGTCGCCGGTGACGAGGAAACGGAACTTGTCATCGGCTGCCAACTGACCCGCACTGAGCGTGGGCGCATTCGGGTCGACCGGTGTCACGTCCTCGATGAAACCATATTTCACTCCAAGGTACTTGCCCACGGATTCACGCTCGCCGACGCCAAGCGCGCGGTTGTACACCAGCACCTCGGCAACCGCTCCACCGAAATGCAGTCCCCCGACGCCTCCCAGTGTCAGCGCGCCATCGACTTCGACATCAAGTTCACCGGCAAATGTGTCACTGAACACAGTCTCGCCCGCGACCGCCACCAGGCCGCTCTCGCCCGTGCGGTACACCTCCACCAGGTTCCACAGGTCATCCCAGCGCTCCGGTTGTGCTGCCAAGATGCGGCCCCCGGCCGAAACATTGCCGTAGTCGAACAGCAACTGGTCGTTGTATGTGAACAGCAGATCCAGGTGGTTGAGCTGGCTGTTCGATTCCCAGCCGAGCAGCGCGTTGTTGGCGCTCGCCCTGTCCTGCTTCATCACAATGAAGAGGCTCGCCGTATCGCTGCTCAACAACCTGGCCCCGTTCACCACCACACCAAGCACATCATCCGCTCCGTCAAAAATAACCGCTGGTTTTCCATTGGCACCCTCACTGTGAAAGGTCGGCTGCCGGTCAGCTTCCGACTGCCTCACGTCGTGCCCAAACGGGGTACGATCCGCCCAAGCGCTCACCTTGCCTCTCTCCTGCGCGATACCACTCCCGTCCAGCCACAGCCGCAGGCCAAGCGCTGGGAGCGATGCGCTGTCAAACACCGCCGCCTCAACGGAGCCGGATATCGCCGAGCCGCCCTTGGCATCCGTCGCCGTGGCGGAAATCCGGTACAGGCCGGTCTCCGGCTCGGTCCAGTCCAGCTCGTACGGCGCCTCGGTGTCGGCGCCGATCAACCGGTCGTTCTTGAAAAACTCAATCTTGGTGATGGCGGCAGCGCCGGGCGTCACGGTGGCCGCCAGCCGGGCCGTCCCGCCCGGCGCGAAGGCGATATCTGCCACCGGCTCGGTCAGGGTGATGGCGGCGCCCTGCGACACGGTGATGCTGACCGGTGGCGTCGTGACGACCTGGTTATGGTAATCGGTCACCGACGCGGTGATTTCGTAGTCCCCCGCACCGACGCCGGCCCAAGGGATCTCGAACGGGGCCTTGGACGCGGCCCCCAGCGTTTCGCCGTTGGCGAAGAATTCAACCTTACGTAACGCTCCATCCGCGGTGTTATCGGACGCAGTGGCAGCCAACGCGATGGTCGCTGGGGAAACGAACTCCGCACCGTTCTTCGGCGAGGTCAGCTCGATCGTCGGCGGGTGGTTGACAGTGAAGCGCACCTTCTCGGTTGTGATTTTGTCTTTGTCATCCCCAACGTCCACGGTGAATAACGTCGGAGTGGAGTTATCATAAGCACCGCCTTCCCATCGAATATCGGTGAGCACTGTTTGGCCCTCGTCGTTCTCGGTCCAGTAAGTCGGGCCATTAGCTTTTGTAAATGTATATCCCTCGTTTATCCTGATCGACTTAATCTCGCCATCGGGATCGTACGCCACGACTGTGAACGTGAACTTGCCGGGAACCGGCACGAAGTCGCCCGCGGATGGCGAGGTGCTGACAATCACCGGCGGCAGGTTTCCAGTGGTGAGGGTGATCTGAATTGGTGCCGACTCAGTCTTGCCCCCCCGGTTGTCTGTGACTGAGGCGCGAATCTCGTACACGCCCTCGCTCGCACCCTCCCACGTGAACGATGCGGCGGCAGAGTCCGACTGGCCAAGCGCCACCCACTCGGCGGCATCGAGCAGTTTGCTCTCATAAAACACATGCGTGATAGAGCCGTCGGCGTCGGCGGCATCGAGCGTGATCTCGACGTCACTGGGCGCACTGAAGAACCGGCCATTTTTCGGCGAGGTGATCGCCACCGTCGGCGGTTGGTTGTCGCTGAGATAACGAATCGAAACAGACTTGTGGTCGTCCATCACTAGCGTGACCGACTCGGCCGAGCCGCTGACGTCGCCTTCCCACTCTACAAAACCCAGGCCCCCACCCGGCCTGGCTATGAGGGTGACGGTGGTGCCGGGCGGGTAGGTGGCCAAACTCGGATTGACCTCGATTGCGCCCTCGCCCTCGACGGTGGCAGTGAGCGTGTAGTGGACGTTGACCTCGACCGGGTTGCTGTTCTCAATGCCAAATGCGTTGCGCAGCATCACGGCGTAACGCCCGGCGTGACTCGGTGTAAGGTTCACCAACTGCAACGAACTCTGGGTCGCACCCGCGATCGGCTTGTTGCCCTTGGTCCACTGGATCGTCATCGGCGTCCCAACGGTATCCAGCCTCATCAAAAGGGTTTCCTTTCCGGCCAGGTAAGTGCCGGCTCCAGTTATGGCCCGCAGCTTCGGTTTGCTGTTGAAGTCCGGTATTCCGTGGGTCGCCCACGCGAGATCGGCGGGCAACTCCACCTGCACGGCCTGCATGGTCGAGAGGCTCGGCTCGCTTGGGCTCCAGACCGCCCCGTCGTACGTGTGCCAGGCGGTTTCACCGTCGGCCTGCAGCAGGCCAAGCTTCGTGCCGGCCGGAGCCGACGCGGGGAATTGCAAATCGTATCCGGCCGCGCCGGATAGCGGCGCCGGATAGCCAAAGTACACCGCGCCCTTGGCCAGGCTCACCTCAGTACCTTGGCCGGGGTACGAGCCGACAAACACCGCGCGAAACACCTTGGTGTCCGTGTTGGTGAACTTGAAAATGCTCCCTTGGTCAAGCTCGACCGCGCCGTTGCTCCAGGTGTCACCCAGTTCGCCCTCGGCCCACTCGCCGGTTTCCGAATCGAGGATGGCCACTTTCGAGCCTTTGGCCGCGCCTTGGAACAGCGCGGCGACGGTCTTGCTGCCGCTCAACGACAGTGGCACATGGTAAAGCGACTGGCCCGGCCTGATCTCGAGATTGACGTAACCGACAGCGTTGATCGAATGACCGGCGAGACGGCCCGGGGCCAGCTCATCCGCCACCAGCACGCGCACAAACTGTTTCTCCACACCAGCGTTGTAGGCCATTGGGATGCGCACCAGCCCGTTCTTGTTCTGGTAACCGCCGAGCTTGTACCAGCGAATCCCGTCGGTGGAGCCCTGTATCTCACAGTTCGCACCCGGCTCGCTCGAGAGCAGGAAGATGAACCGGCCCTTGCTGTCGAAGCCCGCATCGCTGAGATCCGGCAGAATGTAATCGCGGCTGAAGTTCGCAGTGATCGTCTTGTGCGCATCCATCGTCACGGTGATCGTCTCATCGCTGCTCGACGCGTCGCCGCTCCAGTGCATCCATGAGTAACCGGTTACCGGCGAGGCGGACAATGTCGCCTTGCTGCCGGCGAGGAAAACCGATTTCTCGGGATCGACCCCGATGCCACCGCGGCCCTCTAGGGCCAGCTTGAGCTTGTAATAAATATCGAGCCGAGCCGACTCGCTGATTGCCTTGCCAAAGCCGTTGCTCACCACCACCGAGTAACGGCCGGCGTTGGCGAGATTCACCACCGGAACCTGAATCGCCGACGCTGTCGCCCCGGCGATCGACTTGCCGTCGAACAGCCACTTGTAAGCCAGCGGCTCGCCGACGGCCTTAACCATGAAACCGACCTTGCCGCCGGACAACACCTGCGCGTCCGTCGGCTGTGCGGTGACTTGCGGCAGTGTTGGGTCGTGGTTCCATGAGAACATGCTTGGGGCAATGGCGATGAACGCTTGGCCAAGCGCAATGACCGGCTCGCTCGGCGACCATGCGTCGTTCGAGACCGTGTACGTGTCGTACTTGCCTGTGCCGTTGTTGAGCAGTTTCACGACAAGCCCCTCGGCAAGCGGCAGGCCAAGCCGGCTGCTGAGCAGTCCGCCCTTGGCCAAGGCCGGCGACACGACCGAGTCGCCCGCCGGGATGGACAGCGATGTTTTTTGCCACGGCGTGAAGCCTGTCAGTAAGACGCTGAAAGCGTCGCCCTTGTTGTCGAGCACTGCGCCCTCGCCCGGGGCGAGAGTCATGCCGGGCTGACTCCACCCACCGGTGAATGTGTTGGTCTCCCAATTGCCGGTGGCCGAGTTAAGCTTGGCCAGCGTACTGCCGATCGGGACGCTTGGCAGAATATCGGAAACACGGTTTCCACCGTTGGCCAATGGGCTGGAAATCAATGACTTGCCCTCCGGCAGTGTCAGCGTCACATAGCCGATTGCACGCGCCGCATAGCCGGTGTCCTCCTCCCACATCCGAATAAATAAATTGTTGATGCCCTGCGGTCGGTTGAACGGAACACGCATTTCATCAGAAGCACTGCTATCGCTGGTGAACTCTTTCCAGTTAAGCAAATCCAGCGAGTAGTCGGAGGTCAACTTTTTGCCAGGCCGGGCAACCTGCACCCACTCGAGTTGACCCGCAGTGTTGATCTCCACGCTCCGATATTCCGGCGGCACGACATCACGCGTGAACAAACCGGTGATCGACTTGTTGGCGTCCATAGTGACCGCCAACGGATTGGCCGCGCCACTGGCTGCGCCGCTCCAGTTAGTGAAGACGTAGCCTTTGCTCGGGGTGGCATTGAGTACGACACGCGCCCTGTTCGGATACGACACCAGCTCCGGCGTGTGAGTGACCACGCCCCTTCCCGCGCCGGCGACGTCCAGCGTGTAATGCACCGCCAAGCTGGCTGCGTCACTGAGGATATTACCGAACGGATTCTTGATGTACACAGAGTAGCCGCCCGCGTTGGCCTGTTGCACATCAGTCAACTCAAGCATCGCAGCATTGGCACCGGCGATGTTCAAACCATTGAATCGCCACTGATACTCTAGCGGTGTGCCGGTGGCCTCGACACTGAAAGAGACCGGCTGCCCGGCAATGCGGATTGCGCCGACAGGCTGCGTGGCAATCTTCGGCGTGCCCTGCGAGTTGAGGTTGATGTTGCGGTTCCAACTCGTCGATGCATTGGCCGTCACGCGGAAACCCTGCGCGGCGGCCAAGCTCGGTTCGCCCGGGCTCCATACGCCGCCGGAGAAAGTCGATGTCACCCAGTCGCCGGTTGAGTTCTCGAGCAGGCTCACCTTTAGCCCGTTCACCACCGGGAAGCCGAAGTCCGTGGCCAAGCCGCCGGCGACCGGCAGCGTAGCGGCGTGGTACGTCACACCGCTTGGCAGCGGCGACGCGAGCCTGCCCTGCACGACTGAACCGGTGAATTGCAGCGTCAGAGCCGAACCTGTGTTGTTATCGAACATCGCCGCCTGTCCCGGCGCACTCACGAGTCCTACGTCGCTCCATGCGTCGCCGAACGTGCTCGCCTTCCACAAGCCGGAATCACTGTCCCAAGTCGATACCGTCAGCTTGGCCGGGCCGTCGGGCAGTAGTGTGGCGAGCGTGTTGTCGCCCTTAGCCAATGGGTTGGACAGCAATGATTTGCCGGTGGGGATATCTAGCAGATGGAAGCCGACGATGTTGTCCGAATAGCCCTTGCTTGTCACGAGCACGCGGAAGTACATGCCCTTCACGCCGACCGGCGGGATCACTGGAATATACAGTTCGCCGGGGTTGGTCTCGGTGCGGTAATCGACCCAGTTCTCAAGGTCAAAACTGTACTGAATGTTGTTCTCCACACCCGGCTCGGCCACAACGGTAAACTGAAAAATTCCGTCCGTCCGAAAGTGCGCATCGCTCAGCGTCGGCATTATGTAATCACGTGAAAAATCAGCGGCCACTGTCAAGTGCTTATCGATGGTGACAGTGGTTTGTGCCGTGCCGCCGCTGGCATCACCACCCCAGCTTGCGAAAGAGTAGCCCTCCTCCGGCACCCCGGTGAAGGTGACTTGCGTTCCTGGTGCGTAATGGTCCTGCAACGGGTCGAGCGCAATGCGACCCACCCCGGTGGTGGACCGGTTGATGACGTAATGCACCGCCACGGTTGCCGGCAAACTGGTGGCCGCGCCGAAGCGGTTGGTGAGCTTAACGGTATACTGGCCGGCGTTGGCTTCCAGAGCCTCCTCGAATGCAAGTGCGTTGCGCGTTGCGCTGTCGATCGCCATACCGTTGAAGTACCATTGGTAGTCGAGCGGATCACCCTTGCCGCGCACGGATAGCGCAAGCCATGAGCCGCTCGTGACTACTTCATCCTGCGGCTGCGTCGTAACCTCGGGCAAAACAATCTCGTTGTACGCGACTGACTGCTGCCACTCGAACGTCGTGCCGGAGATGACGCGGAACGCTTGGCCAAGCGCGATGACCGGCTCGCTCGGTTGCCATGCATTAGTAGTGAATGTGTGGGTGACGTACGAGCCAGTCTCGTTATCGAACAACTGCACCTGCAGTCCGTCGGCCGTTGGCAGGCCAAGCACGGTCGTGACGCCGCCGTCGACCGGTGTCATCGCGCTGCGAAACGCTGCCGTTGCCGGGATGGCCGAGGCGAGGTTGCCCTGCAACGCCACTCCAAAATATTCAATCGCAATCTGCCCCTCGCCGGCGTTGTCCAGCACAGCCCCCTCACCGGGATCGAGCGTCATCGCCGGGTTACCCCACGAGCCGCCCTCGAGCACGTTCATCACCAGCTCCCCGGTCGCCTCGTCGAGCTTGGCCAAGCTGCTACCGTCCGGCAGGGAGGCGAACAAGTTTGCCACCGTGTTACCGTCCTCGCGGTCAAGCGGGTTGGCGATAAGCGACGTGCCCTTGGGATATGTCACTCGCACGAAGCCGATGGCATTTTTTGAGTACTTATCGGTCTTTAGCAGCGCACGGAAAAACAGCGTATTCACCCCGCCGGGCCGGTTGACCACCTTGCTCTTTTCGCCGGAAGCGTTGAACATCTCGTCTGCCT
>Ga0115000_10001074_pt1 | contig 24793 bp, 23 predicted proteins | sample ArcticOcean_MG_C_6_FD_89690 | JGI IMG/M metagenome (GOLD analysis project Ga0115000, IMG submission 89690) | Marine microbial communities from western Arctic Ocean - ArcticOcean_MG_CB8_128 | ecosystem: Environmental > Aquatic > Marine > Oceanic | place: Arctic Ocean: Canada Basin | collected... | reverse complement strand
TCGATCTCGTGCAAAGCAGGGCGGCGCCTGTGTAGCGGGCTGTTGCGGCGACGCAGCCCGCTGGAAGGCGGTGCTCAAATGGCCGCGTGACTACTTGTCGTAGAGCGTGGCGAAGCTTTGCCGCAACACGGATTTTTGTACCTTGCCCATGGCGTTTCTGGGGAGTTCGTCTACGACGATGACCTGTTTGGGGTGCTTGAAGCGGGCGATGGTTCCGTCGCACGCGCTCGCTACATCTTCGGCCACCGTGTCAGCATTGTGGGCGACGACAAACGCCGTTACGGCCTCGCCTAAATCGCTATGTGGTAGTCCGACGATGGCGATCTCGTTGACGCTGGCGCATTCCTCGATGCAACTTTCGATCTCCGCCGGGTAGACGTTGAGACCGCCGCTGATGATCATGTCGCTGGACCGTCCGGCCAAGGTGAGTCGTCCATCAGAGGCCAGCGTGCCAACGTCGCCGGTGCGGAACCAGTTTCCGTCGGCGGTTGCCTCCGCCGTTTTGTCGGGCATACGCCAGTAGCCCTTGGTGACATTGGGACCGCGGCATTCGACCGCGCCGGGCGATCCGTCGGCGATCGACATCCCCGCTTCGTTGGTCACGCGAATCTCTACCCCTGGGAGCGGGTAGCCAACGGTGCCAGCGACTCGATCAGCGTCGAGCGGGTTAGACGTCAAGATGCCCACTTCGGTCATGCCATAACGCTCGACCATCTGATGTCCCGAGAGTGCTTCGAACTCTTCGAAGCTCAGCTCAGACAGCGGAGCAGACCCTGATGTGAACAGTCGCATATGGGCGCAAGTGGCGGGAGTCAGTCGGGCATCGGTTACGAGACGCGAATAATACGTGGGCACGCCCATGTGCACCGTGGCCTCGGGCAGGTTGGCAAAGAACGCGTTGGAATCAAACTTGGGCAAGAAGATGACCTCGCATGCACTCAACATGGCGCAATGCAAAGCAACAAATAACCCGTGTACGTGGAAGATAGGCAACGTGTGCAGCAGCACATCGTCAGAGGAAAAACCCCAACTGTCATGTAGCGCAAAGCCATTGACAATGAGGTTTTGATGGGAAAGTGTGGCGCCCTTGGATCGACCTGTAGTGCCGGACGTGTAGAGCATCGCCGCAAGATCAGACGAAGACCTGGGCACGATCGTGGTGACTGGGCCAACGGTGGCAGTGGCATCAACCAACGTTCCCGTCCCGTCGACACCGAGCGAAAAGACCGCCCTGGTGACCCCCTCGACCGATTCGATTGGCGCGTGAGGGGCGTGCACGATGATCGACGGTTCGGCATCGCCCACGAAATAGCTGACCTCGTTAACGGTGTACGCCGGGTTCAGAGCGACGAAAACGAATCCGCCCCGCAGACAAGCGAGATACAGCGCCACGGCATCGGTCGACTTGTGAACCTGGATGACAACGCGATCACCAACCACTGCTCCGGCGTCGCACAGCACGCCAACGAACAATGATGCTCGGGCTTCTAACGCCCGATAGGTGAGCGTTGGCCCGTCCGGTTGCCGCAGAAAGACCTCATCGAGTCGGTGCGCATACCGGTCGTGGACAACCTGCGCCATATTGGCATCAATGAGGACAGGGGAGTGGATCGTGCGCGTCACGCGTCCCATGGTGGCCCAATTAGGCCAGAAAAACGAACCCGGACAACTATTCGGGGACCGCCACAAAATCGATCAATTGCTCGACAGCATTGATCAGTGGTGTTTCGACGTCCTTATAAGAATTCACCTTGCCGAGAACTTCACGCCAGAAACGGCCCGATTCGCCGGAGAAGCCGACGGCCGCCATGATGCCTTCCTTCCACGGTGTACCCATAGCAATGACTGGCCAGGCTTGGATGCCAACAACGGTGGGCTTGATGGCCTGCCAAATGTCGACATATGGGTGGCCGCAGATCAACACGTTTGGATCGCTGATTGACTCGGCGATACGGGTCTCTTTGGATCCCGGCACCAGGTGATCAAGGAGGACGCCGATGCGACGTCGTTCGCCGGGTTGGAAGCCACGTACTCGGTCGGCAAGGTCGTCGGCCCCTTCGAGTTGTTCGACCACAATGCCCTCGACGCGCAGATCATCGCCCCAGATGCGTTCGATGAGTTCGGCGTCATGGATGCCCTCCACCCAGATACGGCTGGCCCGGGCCACCCGAGCGGGAACATGGCCGGTGTCTACCGAGCCGGACGCGGTCATGGTGGGAGCGGTCGCGGCCTTCGTGTGGTGACGCGGTGCCCGCAAGGCAACGGGTTTACCCAGCTGTAGAAAGAAACCGTCGACCGGCTTGAAGTGGTGAACCTGACCCGCATGCTCGCGTAGCGCGACCCGCTTGCCCTCCACGAACTCGACCACAGCACCCTCGGTGCCACTGCCCCGGTGAGTGAGAACGGTTCCGATAGTTACGAACAGGTTCTTCTTTTCGATACCTCGTTGCACGGGAGCATCGAGGTCCATCGGGCCAGCCAAAAGCCCGTCGTCAAAAGAAGAAACCATGGGCCGATTTGACCACATGATTCGACTAGGTGTGCGCATACCCCATGCCGCGACACGGGTAGGCCTTTCGTCAGCCAGCCGAGGTAAGGTCCCTAAGCACATATCCAGGGAGAAATCATGCTGAATAATCCGATGCGGGACAAGTGGACCAGCGGCGACACCGCCATTGGTGGTTGGATGACTACCAGTAATTTTTTGGCCGCCCAAACAATGGCTGGCGCGGCATTTGACTATGTGTGCCTTGATCTGCAACACGGGGCCCTCGATTATGGGGACGTGCCCGCGATGCTTGGTGCGGTCGAATTAGAAGGCTGCTCGGCGATTACCCGGGTGCCGTGGAATGAACCGGGCATCATCGGCAAAGTTCTCGACGCTGGATCGGTCGGAGTGATCATCCCGATGGTCAACACGGTGGCGCAATGCGAGTCCGCCGTGCGTAGTTGTCTCTACGCCCCTGCAGGCACGCGGTCATATGGGCCTGTTCGTGCCGGGATTGCTCATGGAGCTGAGTACTACAAGGACGCCAACGCAAATATTTCGGTGATCCCAATGATCGAGACGGTTGAGGCCTTGGCCAACGTCGATGCCATCTTGGCCGTACCCGGGGTTACCGCTTGTTACGTCGGACCAGCGGACCTGTCGATCACCTTGGGACTTCCGCCCGGCAACAACGACGACGAACCAGTGTTCATGGAGGCCCTTGCAACGATTGTCGCGGCTGCCAATAACGCTGGGGTCGTCGCAGGTTGCCACACTAGTTCGGGGTTGGTGAGCAAGCGTCGCGAGATGGGCTTTCGGATGATCACGGCCACCTCAGATTTGGTTGCACTCAAGGCAGGAATTTCCAGCGAGTTGGCAAGTGCCCGTGGCAGTGCCGACGCCGCCGACGGCGGCATGTACTAGAGAGAAGCACTGGTGAAAGTCGTCTACTCCGATCGCCACCAACTACATAATCCCCAGCGCGAAATCGAGTCGTCGGCGTTTCAGGATCCTTTTGAGCATCCGGGGCGAGCCGAGATCATTCGTGCGGCCTTGCAAAGTGACGAGCAATTCGAGTTCGTTGACCCGCAGCAATGGGGTACCAAACCGATTGATGCCGTGCACGACCCAGGACTCAACCAGTTTTTGGCTACGGCGTGGGACCGCTATCAGCTGACCGTGGGCCCTACACATGATGTTGTCCCCGACGTCTTTTCAATGGCTGCATTACGCGAAGGCATGGGCCCGGCCAAGCGTCCAACATCGGTCGACATGGAACTTGGCTGGTGGTGCTTTGAGACCACCACTCCGTTGACATCGGGTACGTACGAAGCAGCACGATCATCGGTCGACGTGGCCTTGAGCGCCGCAGCATTAGTGGTGTCAGGCGAGTCGTCTGCCTATGGGCTCTGTCGGCCTCCCGGCCATCATGCACCCCGGGCGGCGTACGGCGGTTATTGCTTCTTCAACAATGCCGCAGTAGCGGCCAACCATCTGGTGGCAACTACCGGCGGCAAAGTCACGGTTCTGGATGTCGATTACCACCATGGCAATGGCACGCAACAGATTTTTTATGGCCGCGACGATGTGCAGTTTGTGTCATTGCATGGTGATCCGGTTCGGGCCTATCCGTACTTGACGGGCTTCGCCGACGAAGTGGGTACCGGTCGCGGCTTAGGCAACAATGTCAATATGCCCATGGCCGAGGGGACCACCGACGATCAGTTTGTCGGCGCACTCGGCCTAGCCCTGGAGAAGATTCAGGCCTTTGGGCCGTCGACACTTGTGGTCTCGTTGGGCATGGATACTTACTACGACGACCCGATTAGTGATCTTTCGGTAACCGAAGATGGATTCCAACGCTGCGGGGCCTTGGTCAAAGAATTGGGTTTGCCAACAGTGGTGTTGCAAGAGGGTGGATACGCCGCCGATCAACTAGGCGAAAACGTAAGAAGATGGTTGGTAGGACTGGAGCAAGGAATCGGGTAGCCCGGACTAGAGAGGCTTGCGGGCGACGAGTTCGGCCTCGTGGCGACCGCTGTCGCTCCACATCTCGGTGTGGTGAATGATTTCCAGATCCGATACCAACGTGGCGATTTCGCCGTCGGCCAGCAAGAACTGAGCAGTAGGTCGATCATTTCGTTCCAGGTTCGTTGCCGTCGCAATATTGATCAACAGCAGTCCACCGGGTGCCAGCGCTTCGACCATCACGGGAAAGAGATCGCGCTGCAAATAATGCAGGCAGCTGATCACGTCCCAGGGGCCGGCCGGGAACGGTTGGTCGGCTAGGTCGGCCAACAGGGGACTGATTGTCACCCCCAGGCGCTTGGCCCGAGCCGCAGCGAGATCGAGCGCCACGTCGGACACCTCGGCCAGCGTGGTATCGAGTCCGCGCGCCGCTAACTCACACGCCACGCCGCCACGACCACCGGCAATGTCAATCGCCCGGCCCGATGTAGGAAGGAAACCGACCAGCCGGCCGAACGCCTCGGGCACACCGTCGGGGTCATCAGCGTCGTTGTACCGATTGTTCCAACGTTCTTGCTCGTTGCTAGAAGTGGAGGGGCCGGTGGCGTCACGTTTGGTCATGTGTGCATCGTAGAACCAGGGTCGGCGGAGACCTAACCTGCTGCCATGGCATATACCCCAATCGTTGGCTCCTTGGCCTATGTGTTCAACCGCCAAACCAACGAGGTCTTACTGATTCACCGCAATGCTCGCGCCGACGATGAACACCTGGGCAAATACAACGGGCTGGGCGGCAAGCTCGAAGCGGACGAAAACGTCGTCGCTAACGTGCGCCGCGAGTTGATGGAGGAAGCCAACCTTACGCTCACCTCCCTTTCGCTTCGAGGGACCATTAGCTGGCCAGGATTCGGAAAAAATGGTGAGGATTGGCTTGGGTTTATCTTCCTGGTTGATGGGTTCGAAGGCGACGTTCCGTCTGATAACCCCGAAGGATCCCTCGCGTGGCACCAGGTTGAACGGCTGCTTCAAGCCTGTTCTCCGGAACCCGAGCAACGAGAGCAAGCGGGGCTACCGGTGTGGGAGGGTGATCGGCATTTCGTCCCGATGGTGTTTGACGACGACCCCCGCGCCTTTCATGGCGTGATGCCGTACAGCAATGGCCAGCCAACCGGCTGGACATTTGAACGACTCTGATGGTCGCTCGGGTTAGCTGATTGCGGCCGGGTTCTTGTTGCTTTTCAGCGAGACCGTCACGGCAATGGTGATGATGGCGGCGATGACCCCGAGCGAGATCAATGTGTCGATGTGATACCACTCGGCAATGATCATTTTGACACCGACAAAGAACAAGATGGCCGCTAGTCCTTCGTCCAAATAGACGAGGCGGTCTTTGGCGCCTGCGAGCAAGAAGTACAAGGCGCGTAAACCAAGAATCGCCATGATGTTCGAGCTGAGGACCACAAACTGGTCGCGACTGATAGCCAAGATTGCTGGCACGGAATCAACGGCGAACACGACATCGCTGCCCTCGATCATCACGAGGACGACAAAGAGTGGGGTGGCGATTCGTCTGCCATTTATACGCGTGAAGAGCTTCTGGCCATCGAGGTCGTTGGAGATAGGAACGAGTCGGCGGATCAGGCGCAAAATTGGGTTCTTCTCTGGCTCCAGATCGTGATCGTCGGCTCGGGCTAAGCGGATGGCTGTGACGATTAGCAGCCCACCAAACACATAGAGCAACCAGCTAAAAGTGTCGAGCAGCGCAATGCCAGCAAATACGAATATGGCTCGTAGGCCGATGGCACCGAAGATGCCCCAAAACAGAACTCGGTGTTGGTATTTCAACGGCACCGAGAAGTACGAGAAAATCATGGCCCAGACAAACAAGTTGTCAACCGACAACGACTTCTCGATGACGAATCCGGCCAGATACTGATTGGCGGCGTCACCACCAAGCACAGCCCAGACAACAAACGTGAAAGACAGACCGATCGAAATCCATGCTGCGCTGGTTATGGCCGCCTCGCGCATTGTTGTTTCGTGGGCCTCCTTGTTGAGCACCAGGAGGTCGACAAGCAACATGACCCCAACGCCGACAAGGAAGGCAATCCACAGCCACAGTGGAGCGTCGAAGCTCCGCAGTTCATCGGAAATTTCGGATGACGCCAACAAAAAATGCATTACACAATGCTAGCGGTGCAATACGGCGCTGGCCGTGGGAGAATAGGGAACGCGTCTCAGGCGGCGACGTCCGATCTCCCAGGAGTAAATATGACAACGAACCCACTTCTTACCCCGCAGAGTCTTACGGGCCATTCCGATGGCAGTCCGTTGACGGCCGGCGAGCGCGCCGCGTTCTCGAACATGGCTGCCAAGTCGACTATGGGCAATGATTTAGGTGGCGGACCTGTCGCCGACGATCGCTTCACCATTGGCGGGGTCGTTCAGAAAGCGGCCATCATGGTTGCGTTGCTTGTAGCCGGCGGCGTGGTCGGATGGGGCCAGGTTGCAGCGCCTACCGAGTTCGAACCGGCCCAAATCCCTGGGTGGATCTTCTTAGGTTTCATCGGCGGTATTGCTGCCATCTTCGCGGCCAACAAGATGCCCCATCTCGCCAAGTTCATTGCGCCGCTTTACTCGCTGCTCTACGGAGCCGTAGTTGGCGCCATTTCTCACATCTACGAGATCCAGTACGAAGGCATCGTTTTACAAGCGGTCGTTGCTTCGATCGGCGTATTCGTCAGCATGTTGTTCCTCTATTCCAGCCGCATAATTCGGGTAACTGATCGACTGCGGCGAGGCATCATGATGGCCACTATGGGCCTTATGGTTGTGTACGGGTTCCAGTTCGTCATGAACATGCTCAACGTTGATCTTGAGGTTCCTTTCCTTCACTCATCGGGCCCAATAGGCATCTTGGTGAGCGTGGCAATTGTGGGTCTAGCTGCCTTCAACCTGCTCACCGATTTCGACATGATCGAGCGGGCCGAACGCGCCGGTGCCCCCAAACAGACCGAGTGGCTCGCTGCTATGGGTCTTGTGGTGACACTCGTATGGCTCTACATGGAAATCTTGCGCCTACTGGGCAAGACCCGTCGATGATGGTCGCTCCACTCATCGGCATCAACGGGCGCCGCACACCTATTGAAGAATTCAGCAAGTACCCCAAAGTCATGGCAGGCCGTGACGCCTCGCTGTACTGGAGCGACTATGCACGCGGGGTTGCCGAAGCGGGGGGCTTGCCGGTCTACCTCTCGATGGATGCCGACGCAGCAGCAGTCGTCGAACGCCTCGATGGTGTCTTGATTACCGGTGGCGCCGATATTGATCCATCCGAGTATGGCCAAGAGGCCGAAACCGAGTTGTACGGTCCCGAACCCGAACGCGATGCCTACGAATTGGCGTTGTACAGCGCAGCGGTCGAACAAGGTGTCCCGGTGCTAGCTATCTGCCGTGGAATCCAGTTGATCAATGTCGCTCACGGCGGCACGTTGCATCAGGATCTTCCTGAACATCGCCAATTCAAGGGCGATCCACTGCTGGCCTCTCATGGCGTCACTCTTGCGGAGGGCACCACATTGGCCGCAATGTATGGCGAGTCGGCCAAGGTCAACTCGCTGCATCACCAATCGGTGGCCAAAGTAGGTCATGGACTTACCGTGGCAGCGGTGGCCGACGACGGAACGATCGAAGCCCTCGAATCTGATAGCCACCCCGCGATCGCCGTGCAGTGGCACCCCGAAATGCTCGGAGGTCGTAGTGAGAACCCCATCTTTGCGTGGCTTGTGAACCAAGCCCAGGAGTTTGCAAACAGATAGCTTCGATGGGCTACATTCGGCCCATGTTCATTGACAAGTTGCCTGAGTTAACCCTCGAAGAAAAGGTGGGCTTGCTCACCGGTGCCAGCATGTGGCGCAATTTTGGGGTGGAGCGACTTGGTATTCCCCCGGTAAAGATGACGGACGGGCCCAACGGGGCTCGGGGTGAATCCAAGGTAAGAACGCCGGCGGTTCTTGTTCCTGCGGGTATTGCGCTGGGCGCCAGTTGGGACCCAAATCTGCTCGGACGCGTCGGCGACCTTTTGGGCAAGGAAACGCTGCGCAAGAAGTGTCACGTCCTACTCGGACCTACTATCAACATCCAACGCACCGCCGTTGGTGGCCGAACTTTCGAGTGTTACAGCGAAGACCCCGAACTCACGGCTCGCCTGGGTGCCGCCTTCATCGCTGGTGTGCAGGCCAATAAGGTAGCGGCCACACCCAAACACTTCTTATGCAACGATCAAGAGTTCGAGCGCCACCGGATCGATTGTGTCGTCGACGAAACCACATTGCGCGAGATCTATCTGCGACCGTTCGAAGCTGCGGTCATTGAGTCCGATGCCAAAGCGCTCATGTCTGCGTACAACAAGGTGAATGGCGTTCATGCCACCGAGAACAAGTCGCTGTTGCGCGAGGTGCTGCGCGAAGAGTGGGGGTTCAGTGGGTATGTGATGTCGGATTGGTTTGCTGTTCGTTCTGGCATTCCGACGGTCGAAGGTGGCACGACGATGGAGATGCCCGGTCCATCGGCGCACTTTGGCGAGCACTTGGTTGCAGCCGTTACTGCCGGCCACGTAGATGTGTCAGTCATCGATGGGCTTGCCGCCGAGGTCCTCAGTCTTTTGGATTGGGTCGACACGTCATTTGGTGTAGACGAGCCCGAAGAAACTGTTGATGCCCCCGACGAGCGGGCCCTTTGCCGCGAGGCATCGATCTCGGGCACGGTGATGTTAAAGAACGACAATGTGCTTCCGCTCAACACCCACATTATTGACAAGGTGGCGGTAATTGGGCCCTTGGCTGGTCGGGCGCAGATCATGGGGGGTGGGTCATCAGCCGTGGTCCCGATCTACCGGCGTACGCCGTACGAGGCGATTGCCCCGCGCCTCTTCAACGAGTTCGAGATCGAAACCGACTATGCCGAAGGCTCCTACATAGACAAGATGGCGCCGATATTTGGGGCTGGCCAGGTGTTTCGAACCAATGGCGAGCCTGGGTTTGATGTCGAAACCTATGCCGGGCGTGAGTTTTCAGGCGAACAGGTGCAGACCGACAGTCAGATTAATAGCGAGATTCGTTGGCGTGGCGGCGCTCCGGACGCGGTCGACCCGAAGGATTGGTCAGCGCGAGCCACAGGCCGTTACGTGGTCAGTGCGTCGGGCCTACATCGGTTCTCGGTATCGGGAACCGACCAAGCCCGTCTGCTGATCGACGGCACGGAGATAATCAGTATCGACCGGTTGACGCCGCGTGGCGATGCGTACTACACGCTTGGCTCACAAGAGGTGTTTGCCGAAGTTGAACTCGAGCAGGGTCAGTCGGTTGATCTTGTGGTGGAAATCTCGTTCGGTTCGAACATCATTTATGCCGCCCGAATCGGCTGCGTGATACCGCGCAGTGCCGACTTGCTGGCCGATGCCGTTCGCCTGGCGAAGAAATCCGATTGCAGTATTTTGGTTATAGGAACTACCGACGAATGGGAGACCGAGGGGACCGACCGAGCCGACATCGAAATTCCGGCCGGTCAGAACGAACTTGTCGCTGCGGTCGCGGCGGTGAGCAAGCAGACCATTGTGGTGCTCAACATCGGCGGCCCAGTAGCTATGCCGTGGCTTGATGAGGTTGACGCCGTGATCGTCCCCTGGTTTGGCGGTCAGGAGATGGCCGAAGCTGTCACCGACATCTTGGTCGGCGTTGCCGATCCGGGGGGCCGGTTGCCGATGACATTCCCCTTCGCCGTTGAAGACAATCCGAGCGATGCGTTCTATCCCGGCGAGGATCTGGTCATGCCCTATGGAGAAGGCCAGATGGTGGGGTACCGAGGTTACGACGCGGCGGGAACCGATGTGTTGTTCCCGTTCGGCTTTGGATTGTCTTACGGTGAGCACGCTATTGGGTCGATCACAGGTCCAAGCGAAGCATCGGTCGGCGAGATGATTGTGCTCGGTGTTCCGGTGAGTAATACCGGCGATCGTGATGGATCAACGGTGGTGCAGGTCTACCTCGAACATCCGGACACGCAAGGTCGGCCACTACGCGAACTTGTGGCCTTCCAGAAGATTGCGGTTGATGCGTGCGAGTCGAGTGCGGCACAAATCAGTGTGCATCCGTGGCGCCTCTCGCGCTGGGACGACGTTGCCAAGGACTGGGCCACAGCGGTAGGCACTTACCGCTTCCATGTCGGTGAATCGAGCCGAAACCTCACCCAATCCATAGATATCACCATCACCTAGCCAACTTGCAAATAACGGGTGCGGTGAGCTTCTTAGGAATCGAACACCATACGAATGATGGATTCGATGACGGCGGCTGGCTTTTCTTTGCCTTCGATCTCGATGGTGATGGTGCGAATCTGATCAATAGCGGAACCCTTGAGGGTCACATCGGACAAGACGCTGCTGGCACGAATGCGGCTGTTTACATTCACCGGGTTGATGAAACGAACCTTGTTAAGACCGTAGTTAATGCCCATGATGAACCCGTCGAGCGGTGGGGTTTCCCGCTTGATGGTGCCGTCCAGGTGAACCAGCAAGGACAAGGTCAGGAACCCGTGGGCAATGGTGGAACCAAAGGGGGTCTCGTTGAGGGCACGTTCGGGGTCGATGTGGATGAACTGATGGTCCAAAGTGGCATCGGCAAACATGTTGATGCGATCTTGGTCGACTAGTAACCAGTCGCCTTCACCTTCGTGGTTGCCTTCTTGAGCCTTGAGAAATTCGTAGGCCTTTGCTGCATTCGACATGATGTCTCCTCTGCGATGTTGACCCCTATAACAACAGATCTTTGTGCCCGGGGCCAATACGGAATCCCTTTGTATCGGCTACAGACAGAATTGTGGCCAATGTGTGTACAAAGACCGGTATGCGCCGTCATACTCGGTAGGCGCTATTTCTCCTTAGCGCTAGTCCTTGAGGGGTCCAATGATTCAGTCGCTCTGGCGTCGTTTACTTACGCTCGTTGCAACGGTTGCCCTACTGGCCTCTGCTTGCGCGTCGGGGGGTTTAGGCACGATCACATCCGAGGGTGCAATTGCGGACACGCCAGAGCCCACCGAAACTCCCGAGCCCACCGAGACTCCCGAACCTACAGCCACCCCAGAACCGACGGCGACCCCTGAGCCAACGCCAACGCCGAGTGTCGAAGAACTCGTTACCGCTGAGATCGACCAATTCATGGAGACCAACGGCATCCCGGCGCTTTCGCTGGGGGTAAACGTGGGCGGCGAAGATGCCCTAGCCATTGCCCGGGGTGTTAGCAACATTCAGTCAAACACCGAAGCCACGGTCGATGACTACTACCGGATTGCCTCGATAACCAAGACGGTCACTGCCACCGTGATGCTGCAGTTGGTGCAAGAAGGACTCGTCGATCTTGACGCCACGGTGTCGAGTTACCTCGGACCTTGGGCACCGGGTTATGAGTACGAAGGTGTGGTTACCGTTCGTCAACTGCTCAATCACACCAGTGGTTTCATCGAGTTTGCGTTCGATCTCGGTTTCTATGCGCAAACATTATCCCGGCTCGAGGTGCCTTTTGAGCCCCAAGAAATTCTCGACTACACCGCCAGCAAGCCGCCGTTGTCGGAACCCGGCACCGAGTACAACTACACCACATCCGGCTTCGTCGCCGCTGGCCTGATAATTGAGGCGGTTACCGGCAATCCGGCTGACGAAGAGATTGCGACACGCATATTTGCACCGGCGGGCGTTACCCAAGTGTTCTTGCCGCCCCAAGCATTGCCGCCGAAAGAAGCAATAACGGGCTACAACCGGGGCGCCTTGGGCGCAGCGCTTGAAGGTCTGGGTTTGCTAGCCGAAGAGAACCTCGTCGACTTCAACGGTGAGACCTATGCCGATCTCTCGGCGTTTCCTCAGGAGGCACTTCGCTCCGCTGGTTGGACGGGCGGAGGAATTGAAGCAGTTCCACTCGACGGTGCCCGTATGTTCCGAGGTCTATTTGTTTCATCAGGTCTGACCGAAGAGACGATTGCCGAAATGATCGCACCAACGCTCGATACGAGTTATGGACTTGGAGTGAGCGTGGATGTCATTGACGGCATCACTGTCTACACCCATGGCGGAGGCGTTCCCGGGTTCCGTAGCTACGCCGCCTACCTCCCCGAATATGACCTATCGCTGTTGTTCTCGACCAACCTGATTCCCTACGACCTCGACGTTGATGAGCTAGCAGCCATCATCATTCCGTTACTTGTTGCCGACTTGTCGTAGCTCTAAGGAGGGCTTCCTGTGCCATTAATTCCCAATGGAACCGGTCAGCCGCTGACGCTGCTAAACGAACACGGAGCGACGGACTGGCCGACTGATTCGTGGCCCGAGGCGCCAGAAAACGGCGTGGCGGCCCAAGCAATGATTGATGAGGTGATGGCGACACAGCCCGAACTTCACGGCGAATCTCTGGCCACGTTGGTGGTACAAGGCGGCCAGATTGTGGCCGAGGGGTATGGCGGAGACGCGACGGTCGACACCACGTTAATTTCCTGGTCAATGGGCAAATCGATGGTGCAGGCATTGATCGGCTTTATGGTGCTGGATGGGCGACTGGCGATCGGTGATCGTGTGGGTGCCCCCGAATGGTCGAGCGATGGTGATCCTCGAACTGACATCACCATCGACCAAATGCTTCGGATGGCTTCGGGTCTCGAATTTACGGAGGATTACGTCGACGCGGCCACTAGTCATTGTATTGAAATGTTGTTTGGTGAAGGTCACACCAACACTGCGGCGTATGCCGCATCTCTGCCACGGCTAGCCAAGGCCGATGTGCTGTTCAACTACTCCAGCGGGACAACGAATGTGCTCAGTCGGATGCTTGGTGCCATGGTGGGTGGTGAGACAGCAATGCGATCGTGGATGCAGTCACGTCTTTTCGATGCGCTCGGTATGCAGTCAGCTACCGCCACTTTTGATCCGGCTGGAACCTTTGTTGGTTCATCGTTCGTCTATGCGACAGCCCGAGACTTTGCCCGATTTGGCCTGCTCTACGGTCGGGACGGCATGTGGGGCAACGATCGTTTGTTGCCCGAAGGCTGGGTCGATTACGCCCGAACTCCCGATGGTGTTGACGAAGAAGGACACCTATACGGAGCGCACTGGTGGGTGCGACCCGACGGCCGGGGCAGTTTTCAATGCCAGGGGTACGAGACGCAACGCATTCGGGTAGTGCCAGCGTCGGACCTCGTGGTAGTTCGTCTTGGGAAGACTGTCGCCCCCAACGGCGTCCTAGTCGACGAGTGGCTCGACAAACTCGTTGCCACATTCGACTAGTTAGCCGGGCTGCGGGCACTTAGTCGAACGGAAAGCTAGCCGATAGTGACTCGGTGGAAACCTTCAACTATTCGGCCGTAGGGCAAGTCGTACTTCTTCTGAACGCTCTCGGACCAGTCGCGAAGTATGCCGGCGGTATCGATTTGGGCCACTTGGCTGGTGTGACTGTTGAGGGCGGCAACCTTGTCATCAAATACATCGGTGATGTCGATGAAGGTGTCGAGCGGTTCGTGACTGGTGATCCATACCTCGGGAACGATGTGCGGCTCATGCCCTTCGCTCAAGAGTTCGGGGTGAGCGTGAGGGTTGCGAGCATCGGGGTACACCGATGCCATGGTTGCGAGTCCGGTGGCCAGATGATCGGGGTGACTGCCGTAAATGCGGTCCCAGTTGGCGTCGGGATTCTGGGTAATGACGAGATCGGGCTTTACCTGACGGATTACTCGACTGATGTCGCGCCGAAGTTCGAGGTTTGCTTCGACCCGACCATCGGGCCATCCCAGCCAGTGCAGTTGGGTGACACCGACTATGGCCGCCGCAGCGGTTTGTTCGGCCTGTCGGAGCGTTGCTACTTCGTCGCGGGGTAGGTCTTCAGGTGCTCCCGCTTCGCCCGACGTAACGAGGGCGTAAGCGACCTTGGATCCGGCGTTGACCAACCTGGCAACGGTGCCAGCGGTGCCAAAGTCGATGTCGTCAGGGTGAGCCACGATGACAAGAACCTGGGCAGGCGGGGAGGAAATATCAAGAAAGTCCATGGCCGATCACGCTACCGGGGTGGGGCAGCCCAATAGCGACCCCCGCAACGAAGCAAATTCTCATCAAGCCCGGCGGAACGCGGTGCCTACCCGGAGCGGTGTTTTCTCGTTCTCGGCGTGCTGGGGCTGCGGTACGCAGCCCCAGCACGCCGAGAACGATTGTTGGAACGAGGGGTTTTTTGGGGGGGAGAGAGTTGGTGATTTGGTCCATGCTCTTTGTTTGCTGCATTATTTTCTTCATGGCCGAAGCCGCAATACCGCTTGATGGACGTCACGAACGCCGTCGTCAAAATGTTGAGGCTGTCGTGGACGCGATCTACGAACTCTGGTCCGAGGACAATCTCAAGCCGAGTGCGCAGCAAATTGCCGAGCGCTCGGGTGTGTCACTGCGCTCTGTCTTTCGGTATTTCGATGATCTTGACTCCCTTGTTGATACGGCAATCGAACGGCATATGCACGAGACCGATCACCATTTCGAGTTGTTAGCGCCAGTGGGCACACTGCAAGACCGAGCGGCCGACTACGCCGCCCATCGAGTACGTCGGCACTATGAGATGCGTGGGGTGTCAACTGCCACCCGTATTCGGGCGCCATTTCAGTCACAGTTGGCCGAGGTTCTTCGTCATCGTGAACGCCAGGTCGCCGCGCAGATTACCTTGCTGTTTGAAGATGAGCTAGCCGACTTTGATGACGCCAGCCGAGACGAGCGGGTGGCCGCTGTCGAAGCATTGGTATCCGAAGAAGGTATGGAAATCATGGATCGAATCAAACATTTCGACCCTGATCGAGTTGAGAAGACACTTGTATCCGGGTTGCTGCTTCTGCTTGGCTAGTCACAATCGTGGTAGCGGGCTGTGCGTCCGCAATACTTAACACAATGGCTGACGACGAATTCACGGTGCTCGATGTGTTGGCCATGCCCGTCGACGAAGTTGTCCCCGAACTCCGAGTGGCGCTAGCTGAGCACCATCGAGCCGTCCTGGTCGCTGAACCAGGGGCAGGCAAGACCACAATTGTTCCCCTACGGCTACTTAACGAACCTTGGTTGGGGGACAAACGCATAGTGGTGCTGGAGCCACGTCGTATTGCCGCTCGAGCGGCTGCCGCCCGGATGGCTGACTTACTCGGTGAACGGGTCGGCGAGACAGTGGGGTTCACCACACGGGACGAGCGCAAGGTCAGCGGCCGTACACGAATAGAGGTCGTGACGGAGGGAATCCTCACTCGCCGCCTCCAACGCGATCCAGAGCTTCCCGGCGTTGGACTTGTGATGTTTGATGAGTTTCACGAACGCAATCTTCAGGCCGACTTGGGTCTGGCGTTCGCTTTGGAGACCTCTCAAGCATTGCGAGAAGATCTTCGCATTCTGGTGGCCTCGGCAACCATTGACAGTGAGGCGGTAAGTCGGTTGTTGGGTGGGGCACCCGTGTTGAGCAGCGAGGGTCGCACCTATCCAATTGACATCGAATGGGTACAGCGCCGTCGTTCGGATCGACTCGAAGCAATGACACGCTCGGCGGTAGATCGTCTGCTCACACAGAGCCAAGGTGACATCTTGGTGTTTTTGTCAGGAGCGGGGATTATCCGCCGAGTTGAGTCTGACCTGCGCGGCGCATACCGGGGTCGCCCCATCGATATACGTCCGTTGTATGGCGCAATGGCGGCCGAGGATCAAGACGCGGCGCTGAAGCCATCGCCGGTTGGGCGCCGCAAGATCGTGCTGGCAACCGATATAGCCGAGACCAGTCTGACCGTGGAGGGTGTCACCGCTGTCGTTGACAGCGGTGAGTCACGGACCCCGAAGTTTGATCCACGTTCAGGAATGAGCAAACTCGTCACCGGGGCGATTTCGAAGGCATCAGCAGATCAACGGGCGGGCCGAGCTGGTCGAATGGAACCGGGACGGGCCATTCGACTGTGGTCCAAATCCGACAACGCCCGACGCAAGGCGCACCGATCGGCCGAGATAAACCAGGTTGACCTGGCCGGTTTTGTGCTGGAGTCGTTGGCGTGGGGGTGTGCAGACCCATCCGAGTTGGCGATGTTGGACAAGGCACCAGCCGGTGCGTTGGCTGAAGCCAATGAGGTGCTTCGACTCATAGGAGCGCTTGACGCCCAGGGTCATCTCACTGCAATCGGTAAGCGGTTGATTGAGCTTCCGCTCCATCCGCGCCTGGGTCGGATGGTCATAGCTGGTGTGGACGCTGGGCTGGGCTGGATGGCATGTCTTATGGCTGCCGCGCTTGAGGATCGCGATGTGCTGAGTGGCCGTCCCACCGAAGTTCCTGCTGACTTCGGACTTCGCCTGGCTCTCTTGGACGATGATCGGCGGCGTCATCCCAACGCGGATACGAAGGCCCTTAGATCGGTGCGGCGTCGAGCCCGCCAATTGGCCGATCGTATTAGTGAACCACAAGGGCCGGTAGACGGCCGGTTGGCGGGTGGCCTGTTGATCGCCGGCTTCCCCGATCGGATTGCCCAAGCACGAGGGAATGGCAACGGACGGTTCCGTCTTCGCAGCGGCACCGGCGCCTGGGTCAACACGCACGATGTCCTGGCCACCGAAGAGCTGCTGGTGGCTGCCGATATTGAGGGTGATCGGCGTGAGGGCCGTATCCGGATCGGGGCAGCGATTGATCCGAGCGAACTAGATGCCTTTGGCGGCGACGTAGAACGCATCGAGACGTTGCGCTGGGACAAGCACCGCAACGATCTGTTACTGCGTGTCGAACGCCGGCTTGGTGGCATTGAACTCGCCGTTACCGAAAGCCGTCCGGAACCCGGTCCGGCAACTACGGCAGCTCTAGTCGACCGGGCCCGCGATACTCGACTGAGCGACCTGGGTTGGAGTGACAGCGCTCGCCAGCTTCAGAATCGGCTGGGTTTTCTGCGCCATCACCACAGTGCTAACTGGCCAGCAGTGAACGATGAGGCATTGCTGGAATCAATCGAGGACTGGCTACCCGGCTTCTTGCTCAATGCATCGAGACGGGCCGACCTGCGCGCCGTCGATATGGGCATGGTCTTGTCAACGTTCGTCAATTTTGACCAGCACACTGACTTGGGTCGTCTCGCCCCGACGTCGACCACGATCCCGTCGGGTCGATCGGTGAAACTGAACTACGACACGGTCGAACCTCCGAAGGTCTCCGCTCGGGTCCAAGAGCTGTATGGGACGGCAGAAACCCCATCAATCCTCGACGGCAAGATGGCTATCACCTTCGAAATGTTGTCGCCTGCGGGTCGTCCAATTCAAGTGACCTCAGATTTAGACGGGTTCTGGCAAGGATCGTGGGCCGAGGTGCGGAAGGAAATGGCGGCCAAGTACCCGAAACACAACTGGCCGGCCGACCCAACCACAGCTACGCCAGCCAAGCCTAACGAACGACCCAAACGCGGGCGTTAGTCGTTAAGCGCCTGGTAGACCGCAGCGCGCAGTTGGCGTCGAATCGGGTACGTGCTCGACGGCAAAAGCTGTGTGAAGAAGATACAGGAGACCTCGTCGACGGGGTCGACCCAGAAGGCGGTACTGGCCGCACCGCCCCACGAGTATTCACCCACGTTAGAAATCGAACCAGATTCGGCCGGATCCAACACGACCGAGAACCCGAGGCCAAAGCCCGAACCCGCCATGGCAACCTCGGAGAACAAGGACTGTTCCATTTCGTTGAGGCTTTTGCCACCGGGGAGATGATTTGTTGCCATGAAGGCCAACGTACGAGAGCCGATGACTTGATTACCTTTGATCTGGCCGCGGTTCACCAACATGTTGCAGAACTGTTGGTAGTCATCCATCGTCGACGTCAAACCGCCCCCGCCAGCGGTATAGGTGGGGGGCTTGAGGTAAAGACTGCGTTCGGTGATGTCGACCCGGAATAGTCCGTCTGGCGTCGGCGTGTACATGTCGACGAAACGATCGTGCTTGTCTTCAGCAACGTGGAACGAAGTGTCGACCATGCCACACGGTTCGAAGATGTTCTCGGCGAAATACTCCTCGAGGGGTTGCCCCGAAATCACTTCGACAATGCGGCCAACTACATCGGTAGCCATCGAGTAGTTCCACGCAGTACCCGGATCGAATACAAGCGGTGAGTCGGCCATCCGCCGGCATCCCTCCTCGAGTGAAAAGTCGACTTTGGTAAATACACCGAGTTCTTTCTGGCGGTAGATCGCGTCCACGGGATCTTGTTCCATGAATCCGTAGGTAAGACCACTGGTGTGGGTGAGCAGATCCTTAATAGTGATTGGTCGAGCGGCTGGGCGAGTGATGGGCTTCTCGGCACTACCGCCAATGAGCACCTGCATGTCGGCGAACTCGGGGATGTAACGGCTAACCGGGTTCTCCAACAGCACCTTGCCATGTTCGTACAGTTGCATGAGCGCAATTGACGTGATGGGTTTGGTCATCGAGTAGATACGGACAATCGAATCATCGGCGATAGCCCGGTTGTTCTCGACACTTGCGAGCCCATGGTCGTCTCGGTAGACGACTTCGCCTCGACGGGCCACTTGCACCATCGAGAAAGGAATCTTGCCCTCATCGACGTAGCGGCGGCCTACTTGGCCAATACGAGCTAAACGGTCTGGGGAGAATCCCTGTGTCATGGGTCCATGATGGCCCAAACAATGACCGGAGGCCAGATCACCAGGACAACAACCCGTACCGCTAGCCTTTCGTTCTTTACGACAGTCATTGAGACTGCCTCATGATCCATCATCGAAAGTCAAGAAATCATGACGAATCCCATAGCTGCTGACATCGCAGCCAAGAAGTCAGGTCCACTCGACGGTCTCATCGTGTGTGATCTGTCCCGTGTGCTGGCAGGCCCGTATGGTTCGATGATGCTTGCCGACCTTGGCGCCACCGTGATCAAGGTAGAGAGCGCCGATGGTGACGACACTCGGTACTGGACTCCTCCCGAGAAGGATGGCGTCTCAACGTACTATTTGTCGATCAATCGCAACAAACGTTCGTTGGTACTGGACTTCCGGGATCCCGATGATGTTGCAATCGTGCATGAGTTGTTTCGGCGTTCCGACATCGTGTTGGAGAATTTCAAATCGGGTGGATTAGCCAAATACAGCCTCGACTACGAGTCTGCTCGTGCCATCAACCCAGCGCTGGTGTACTTATCCATCACCGGCTTCGGTACTGCTGGGGGAGCGCCGTTACCGGGCTATGACCTTGTAGTCCAAGCCGTCTCAGGCCTAATGAGTGTCACCGGTGACCCGCACGGTGAGGCATACCGCGCTGGCGTAGCGGTGTTCGATGTGATGACAGGAATGCACGGCGTCATTGGGGTTCTCGCGGCGCTGCGTAGTCGTGACGAAACCGGGCACGGTCAACATGTCGAGGTAAATCTTTTGGCCTCAGCCATGTCAGGTCTAGTAAATCAGACTGGGGCATATGTGGCTGATGGAGTGGTGCCGTTCCGTATGGGCAATGAGCATGCAAGCCTGTACCCCTACCAGAACATGCCGACGAAGGACCGCGACGTAGTTATTGCCGCGGCCAATGATCGACAGTTCAGCGCGCTATGCGCGGTTCTCGGTATCGAAGGTGTGGCCGATGACCCCCGATTCAGGATCAATGCCGATCGCACCGAAAATCGTGCCGAGCTCCATCCCATCTTGTTGGAAGCGCTGGCTGAATGGTCCGCTGATGATTTATTTATTGAGCTGAACAAGGTTGGCGTGCCGTGCGGGCCCGTTAACTCGATTGGTGAAGGCGTCGAGTTGGCCGAGCAACTTGGTCTTGAGCCTCGGGTAACGATGGGACAGGGGGAGCGCGAGGTCGATGTTGTCCGTAATCCAATCAGCTTCAGTGAATCCAGTATTACCTACGATCTTCCGCCGCCGACCCTGGGCGAACACACCGACGAAGTTCTTGCCTGGCTCGCCGAACCGCAGGATCCTTAAGCCTCGGGTTTCGGGGCGACCCACCGGCTTGGGATTCGGCCCTTTGCCAAATCAGACTAACGGCCAGGGGTAAGCCCGCCCGGTGAGGTCGACAGGATAGGTGCCACGATTTACCAGGGAGCGAGCTCGACCGATTGTTGCTTCCTGCTCGGCTTCACTCAGTAGTTCAGCGAGATCTTCGGCGAGCCCTTGTTCGCAGAACGCGGCAAGTTGTTCGCGGATCTCAACCGGTACGGGTTCTTCGGACCACTCCCAGATTACGGTCCGTAGCTTGGGCACTTCGTGAAAACTCAGACCGTTGTCGATGGCCCATATGCGGCCATCTTGGCCCAGGAGGCAGTGACCACCCTTGCGGTCAGTACTGTTGGCTACCACATCGAAGGCACACAGGAGTTTGAATTGCTCGTTGTGAGCGCCCGTCTCGAGCATCGTAAAATAGTGTTCGTCATAGTCCGCAGGAATGTACAGCTGGACCGAACCAGGACCAAAATGATCGTCCCGCTCGACCGTGGGCGGAACCAGATCCCAACCGAGTTGCTGGGACAATCGAAAGCTAGCGACCTCACGCCGGTGCAGTCCCGATGGGAAGTCTCTGAGGGGCTGTTCGCCTTCGGCGGGTTTATAAATGGCCTGGGCAGGAGTTTCGCTACCGACTTGTAAGTCACATAAGAACGTGGCATTGCTGCTCCACGGCATCCGTCCAAGGAGTTCGAGTTCCGCGGTCTCGACGAGCTTTAGGCCATCTTCAATCGACAGCGGTGCACGTTCTCTAAATGGAGACGATGAATCGTCGGGATCAGTCATCTAGTTGTAGCAAGAGCACCAGTCGGCGCTGTTCAGGGGTGCACCGCAAAATGGACACGGAGGGCGACCGGCCGAGGCGAGATGTTGAACACAGCGAATAAAGGCTGCTACTTGGGCTCGGCTGACCCGGAACTTGGCCTCGGCGGCATCCATGGCCGTTATGTCCTCGACCGTGAGTCCGGGGTCGTTGATCAGAAGATGTTCTTCGGCTCGGATAACGAACTGCTCGGTGTCGGGGTCGTAGCTGACCAGCATCACGTCGACGACCCAATCGGCGACGACGGGTTCGACCAAGGCCATGTCATCGTCAACAGGCGTGTCGCCGTTAGGGAGGGCGTCCAGCAAAACGTCCAACTGGTTGGCGAGTTCGATTACTTGGCCTTTCTCCATACGAAGGCTCATGACTTTACTGTCACCGCTCACCTGAAGGTAAAAAACCCGCTCGCCCCGTGGCCCTACGGTGCCAGCGGCAAAGCGAGTGACATTCTTTATGTCGAAAGAACGAGAAGTCATGCGGGCATGAGTTGCGCTAGATCGCCAGTGGAGTTTTGAGCCAAGACAATTGGACCAGTGGCGGTGTACATGACCACGCTGATCGAGCAGGGGTTAACCACGATGCGTTGAAAGAGGTCGAGGTGGGTGCCCAGTGCGTCGGCGAGGGCAGCCTTGATCGTGTCGGCATGGGACACGGCGACGATGGTCTCGCCGGGGTGAGCCGCTACGAGGTCACGGACTTGGCCGGTCATACGCGTCTGCATTTCGGGAAATGACTCTCCGCCCGGGAATCGGAAACCGGTGGGGTTGCTTTGGACAGTGGCCCATTCGGGCAGTTTGCTTAACTCCGCAAGCTTTCGCCCCGTCCACTTACCAAAGTCGCATTCGACGAGACCCTGGGCGGTTCGGACACGCAGACCCAGTGCCTTGGCAATTGGTGCAGCCGTCTCCTTCGTGCGCTCCATGGGGGAGGTATATATAGCGGCAATCTTTCCGGCCGCAGCGATGCGTTGGCCCGCGACAACGGCCTGTTCCACGCCTTCATCGGCCAGGTGTAAACCCGGGGCTCGTCCGGGCAGGACAGCGCCGGTAGTGGGGGTCTTGCCATGTCGCACAAAGAGCACGGTGGTTGGCTTCGGATGAGACTTCTTCTTAGCGGCCACGTCACCAATCTACCGTGGTGGAGGTCGGAGTCTGTCACCATTGATTTTAAGCTGATGGGGTAAACGCCCGACAGGCTATTAGCCTCTTACCTCGTGAAGAAGCGTTTATCCTTAACCCTCATTCCGTTCATTCTCGTTGTTTCAGCTTGCGCCGGATCAGGTGCACCAAGCGACTACGACGCGGCGGTGCGCGACAACTTCATCGAGGCCTGCACCGCGCAAGGTGAGGCGTCAAATGACCCTGCCGAGCTACCCGCAATTTGTGAATGCAGCTATGAGGGTCTGGTCAACACGGTTCCGTACGACACATTCAAAGAGTTCGATGACAGTCTTCGTGACGACCCCAATACGGCGTTCCCTGAGGCAATCTCCTCAATCTTTGCTAACTGCCTACGCGATTCGCTGTAAGCAACGCCGGTTCGTCCTTAGCTGATTGCTACGGCGGCTTCTTGGTTGGCCCACTTGGGCCAGCGTTTGCGCGAGTTGGCGGCGAGCCGGTTCATTAAGGCGATAGCGGCGGGGTCGTCATCGCCGGGCCGGGTTTCAATGACCCCGTCGGCCATCATGGCCTGAATTATTGCCTGACCAAGTTCGGTGCGCACGATAGTAAGTGTCCAGTCGGTTTCGTTGCCGATACCTCCGGTGGAGATGTCGGCGTGTTCGGCGGCAAAGTCAGGGCAGTAGGTGCAGCCTTCGCGTGTCCATGCGTGGCATTCCTTGAGGTTGATCTCGTGGTAGTCGCCGTTGTTCATCCAGATCTGGAACACGCCCTTGATGTTCATCTTTTTGATGTCCTGGCGTTGGATGTTGTACTTCTGTTCGAAGAGTTCTTCGAACAGTGAGTCGTCGAAGCTCTTGGAGCACAGCAACCCAATGATGAGTTGGATCGGCTTGCTAATTTTGCCAACTCGCCGGTGCCACATGACGGGGGCAACGGAGGTTTGGCAACTCATGCCGACCTGAGCGAGACGCTGAATGCCGCGCTCCTTGGCCTCGTCGATGGCCAACGTGTTGGCGGCGTAGGTGTAGCGACTACCGGCACCTTTGAGAACTTCTTCGCGGTTGGTGGCGAGACCGGGGATGGCCTTCCATCCGCCTCCGTCGCCATCTTCAAGATAGGACGTAAGGGCGCCGTCGACGATGTCGTTTTCTAGGCACCAAATGAGGATGGCTGACACGAGTCCGCCGTCTTGGCCCGTCTCGTACACAAAATCATCACTGGCCTTAACCAGCAGAATGTCACGATAGATGCCAGCGGGTTCGTCGTCGGTGCGAGTACGGCCGTGCAGGTGTTCGTCGGCCACTGATTCCCAATCGCGAAAGCGAGGGCAAGCTCGGGTGCACGACGTGCAGCCCTTTTGGCCATGGCCACAGTCGGTTAGGCCAAGCTCCTCTTCGATATGAAAGGGCTTGTACTGGCCCGGCTCATGTTTGTAACCGATCACATCGTGGGGGCATGCAATGACACAACCGGCGCAACCGGTACACAAACCAGTGTCGATTACTTCTTCGTAAAGCTCTTTCCACTGGTGTGTCCAACGGGGGGCTTTCTTAGCTATGTCGGACATATGGCGATCTTACTACCCGCAGGGTCTAGGAATTGAGCCATCTGCGGAACCGGCCAGTCGGTTTGGCTGCCTCAACCTCGGCGGCTTGCGCGGCCGCGGCCGCTAGTTCTGCTGCTAGCAGGTCGCGTGCGGCTAACTCGTTGGTGACGCGGATGGTTTCGGTTTCGGCAACTAGGCGTTGTTGCTCTGCCAATGCGGCGGCGGCAACGGCGGCTGTTTCGGACTGGCGGGCGGCAGCCTCGGACGTCTGCTGGCGAGCTACGTCGGTGGCTGCCTCGCTCGCTGAAAGCTCGGCAATCTCTCGGCGTTCGATCTGAAATTCAGCCACAGCTTCGGCTCGGGCGGCTCGTTCGCGGGCTTCGGCCAGTGATTGACCAGCCTCGTGGAGGTTTCCTAGTTGGTCGAGTATGCGGTTCCATGCCTCGACCGGCACCAACATCGTGCCCGGTGGAACGGGTGATCCTGCTGCGCCATCGGTGGCGTCTAGGGCGTCGTCTTCGGCGAGATCGGCATCAAAATCGGGGATTTCGGAGGCCAGGTCGGCCGACTTATAAAGGTCGTTCAAGCCAGGTGTCATGGATGCGGCAACCTTGGCGATGGGGCCGGCGGTCTCGACAATCTTGGTGACCGTACGAGCGCCAAACGCGAGCACGCGTAGCGCTTCGGGGTTCGTTAGCAGGGCTGCTAGGTCGGCCTGCGGGTTGTTTTTCTCTTGGCTCACGTGATCGACGGTAGCCGCAAAGGTGCCGGCTAGTTGTTGACGTCGACGACGATGCGGCCTTGGGCCGTGCCATCCATGAATTTGGCGG
>Ga0115000_10001072_pt1 | contig 24814 bp, 24 predicted proteins | sample ArcticOcean_MG_C_6_FD_89690 | JGI IMG/M metagenome (GOLD analysis project Ga0115000, IMG submission 89690) | Marine microbial communities from western Arctic Ocean - ArcticOcean_MG_CB8_128 | ecosystem: Environmental > Aquatic > Marine > Oceanic | place: Arctic Ocean: Canada Basin | collected... | reverse complement strand
AGGACTTGAACCTGCGACCAATCGATTATGAGTCGATTGCTCTAACCAACTGAGCTACGGGCCCCCGATAAGCGGTGAGGCAGTGCGGTTGCACTGCGATCTACACGCTTAGGCAACATTGATTCTCTCACGATAACCACCCTGAGTAACACTCCAATCGAATCACAACTCTAGTTATTTCGAAAACCATTGTGGGAACTAATCGCAATTGGTAACCTCTCCACCAACAGCACGCCTATTAAGAATCATTTCGATCCACGAGGTCACCCCGCATGTCGCACGTCATCAAATTCAGCTCCTTGTCCAAGTACTCTAGATGGCTGCTCTTAGCACTCATCGTAGGTGCCTTGTCGCTGACAATGGCTTGCGGATCATCGGACTCGGACTCCGATTCAGACGGAGCCGGAGACGCAGCGGCACCAGCGGCAGATGAAGCGGACGACGCCCTCGCAGAAGTGTCACGAGTTCTCAGCCCCGATAAGACCCTAGCGTTCGAAGACTACGTGGCAGCAGGATGGAAGAAATCCAAGCAGTTCGGAACCGATACCGTGCCGGAAGCAACCGACATTTGGTACGGATTCTTCAATGCAAAAGACATCGAGGTTCGCTTCTACGATTCGCACGAAGTCGCCAAAACTGCCGGATTTGATAATGCAGCCGAAGCTATCGACCAAAGCTTCCGCGAGGGCGGTCAGTTCGGTTCAAGCAACCGTGGCGCAGGTTCGTCGGCGGTCACAAAATACAAGGGGTTCGCAGTGATCGGAAACACCGTGATACTTTGTGAACAGTCCGTCGATTCGTGCATCGCCCTCGCCGAAGTTCTCGGCGGCTAATCCAACGCAGCATTGCGGAATTGGTCGCATACAGAAGTGCAAGCCAGTTGAGACGGAAGCTTCTAGCCTGTTTTTGTGATTCGGAACGAATCGAACAGTATTTCGAAAATGCCGAGAGGACCGAACATCACAACAAAAACCAAAACCAGGCTCACCGCTGAAGTAATCGCCAGCGAACGAATCAAACTAAAACTGTCGCTGTTGGGACCGTTGAACTTGAACACAGAGGCCGCAAGCAGTACCGAAGCGGCGCCGCCCCAAATAGCCTGCTTCATGCCTGTCATCGCGTAAGTCAACACGAAGAACGGAGTGCTCCAAATCCAAGATGAAAAAGCTTGACCAGCAGAGCTCTCAGAAAACGTCAGACCGGTAATTTCAAGTAGAAATAAGTTCGCCGGTAACAACGTGCTGACCAAAATAGGCATGGTGAGCGCAAAGATGATTGCCGTCATGAGATAAGGCAGGTAACGTCCTTCCCTGCCGGCTACTGAAGTTGCGATCAATCCAGCGAAGAACATCGAAACTCCGCCACCAATAATCGGGGCGAGTGAAAGTTTCAAAATGTGCGAGAAATTGGGACGCTGAAGCACGTACCGCCAGTCAGCATCGTCGATTGCTACAACGATATTGATGTACTGAACAACCAGCGCCATTGCTATGCCGAAGGGAATAATCGCAATAGCCATGCCCATGCGCCTGCGTCGATCCTCTTCGAATCGATCTTCCTCGATACGATCTCGTTCCAGATAGCTCTGGCGGAACGACGATGAAGAATCTATTGAAGGCATACTTTCCATTTCATCAACGATAGCACTAGCACCCGCCAAGTAGCCATCAGATTCATGGATAAAATAAATGATCTACGCCGGCATTAAATTCGGTTTTTTTGCTCTCTGTAATCCAACCATCTGCCGCCACCTGATGTGCTCAATGCTTCTTCGCTGCTACACTCCGCCCAAATCGCAATTTAAACGGCCATCCAACCATTGCTGAAACCAAGCTCCAATTAAAACAAGGGCAACCCTCGATGAAGATCACAGATGTACGACTGGAAATGTTCAAATGGCCGCGAGCAATTCCGATCACCAATGGTCTGTATACGTACACCCACAATTTGCTGAACATCGTCGTGATCGACACCGACGATCCCGACATTCAGGGAATCGGTCTCGCCGGTGGCATCGAGGCAACACCTGAAGTGGGTCTAGCATTCGTAGAACATTTCAAGAAAGGGCTGATCGGACAAGACCCGCTTAACAACGAGTCACTTTGGCACGCCATGTGGCGCCCCAAGCTGGTTGGTCGACGCGGAATTTCAACCCGCATCATCGGTGGCATCGATATCGCCCTTTGGGACATCAAGGGCAAAGTCGCAAATATACCCGTCTACAAGTTGCTAGGTGGCTTCACCAACAAGGTCGATACCTACATCGCTGGCGGCTACTACGAGGAAGGTAAAGGCCTCAAAGAACTTGCTAAGGAGATGGAAGATAACGTCGAACTTGGCGCACGGGCTGTGAAGATCAAGGTTGGTGCAGTATCTATCAACGAAGACATCGAACGAGTGCGAGTTTGTCGAGAAACTATCGGACCTGATGTTCGTTTGATGGTCGACGCCAACAACGCTTATCGGCACTACCAGGCGATCGAATTCGCTCGAAAAGCCGAACAATATGATCTGTTTTGGTTCGAAGAGCCCGTGGAGCCAGACGACTACATTGGCCAAGCCGAGATCACCCGCGCAACATCTGTACCCATTGCCGCTGGTGAGAATGAATACACCCGCTACGGCTTCAGAGACATGATCAACGCCCGCGCCGTCGATATTCTTCAGCCCGATGCGCTCGTTCTTGGCGGAATCACTGAATTCATGAAAGTGGCAGCGCTTGCTCAGGCGAACGATCTCGATGTCGCCCCGCACGGTGCTCAAGAGGTTCACATACACCTCGTTGCCGCTATTCCGAACGGTCTAATCCTCGAGTACTACCGTGATTCGGTGAACCCGATGCACGGCAAAGTATGGGAGCACGAACTGGTAATCAAGGACGGATACGTCTACGCCCCCGAACTACCCGGACTAGGACTGACCCCAAAATGGGACACGCTTGCTGAATACAGAGTTGGATAAAGCGTACAATCTCGCCCGAGCGAGAGTTTTTGCCAGGGTCAATTCACCGACGAAATCACGCAGGCACAAGCAATCGCACACAAATACTGGAGAAGCACGAACGAATGCCGAATTTTGATTACGAAGCGCCAAACTCGCTAGCGAGTGCGATTGAGCTATTGGCCCGCCCCGGCGAGGTGCGACCGCTCTCGGGCGGCACCGACATCATCGACAAACTGAAGAGCAACCGACGTCACGCCGATCTCGTTGTCGACTTAAAGCGAGTTCCCGAACTCCTTACTCTGGAATCGAACGGCTCGGGCTTGCGAATCGGATCCGCCGTATCATGTACTGAAATTCACAAGTACACAGTGGAAACGGGTGGCTTCCCTGCCCTCTCGGAATCAACAGAACTCGTTGGTTCGATTCATATTCAGAACCGTGCAAGCGTCGGCGGCAACGTATGCAACGCCGCACCATCTGCCGACACAATTCCTGCTCTCCTCATCCACGAAGCGGTCGCACACACTGCTAGTGCTGCAGGTGGACGTGAAATACCACTGATAGATTTCTTTGCGGGACCGGGTCAAACCGTTCTTGAAAAGGGCGAAATTCTCAAAGAGATCGTGCTTCCTGCCCCTTCGAACAATACTGCTTCGGCTTACTTGAGGTTCATTCCACGAAATGAGATGGACATCGCAGTCGCCGGTGTGGGATCACTCATTGAGGTCAATCCCTCTACCAAGGTAGTCACCAAAGCTCGAATCGCTCTTGCATCTGTAGCCCCGACTCCAGTTCGGGCATATGCAGCGGAAGAGTTCCTCGAAGGAACCGTGATTGATGCCTTAGCGATCGACAAGACGGCCGACTTAGCTGTCGATTCCGCCGTCCCGATCACCGATGTTCGTGGATCAGCCGAATACCGAAAAGAATTGATCAGAGTTCTCACCAAACGAACTCTAAATATCTGCCTGGAAAGACTCGCCTAAATGAGCAAGAAACAGATCAAAACTACAGTAAACGGTGTTGAGCACGAAATTCTCGTCGATTCAACTTGGACGCTACTCGAAACTCTTCGAGATCAGCTGAAACTGACAGGAACTAAAGAAGGCTGTTCAAACGGCAACTGCGGTGCTTGCACCGTGATGGTCGATGGCAAGTCGTCGTGCTCATGCCTCATTCTCGCACCTGAAATCAACGGTCGAGAAGTAACAACCGTCGAAGGTCTCTCCGACCACGGCCATCTCTCGCCGGTTCAGGACGCATTTGTAGAAAACTCAGGACTTCAGTGCGGTTTCTGCACACCGGGTTTCATGATTGCAACAACAGCGCTGCTCAACGAAAATCCGCATCCAAGCGAGAACGAAATTCGACTCAAGCTGGCAGGCAACCTTTGTCGCTGCACCGGATACGACAAGATCGTCCGATCAGTTCAAGACGCAGCCGAGCGCCTGAGCAAAGCCTAAGTCTCAGTCGCGATATGACCAGTCTTACGACTAGAAACTCTCACTACTTTTGGCATTCAGCCCTACTGCACGTATTACCCAGCGATCTGAGTTGTCCGCTGGCGGAAATCGGACATTACCAGATACTCGACCGAAAGCAGGATTCGTTCTTGAATGTGGTAATCTGGTTCCCAGACCGAATCAGCGACCTCAGTAAAAATGCGTAAGCATCTTCGGGGTCGTAACCCGCATCTAATCCGTACACAACTTCAACTAAACGCCGAGTAACAAATGGAACAGGTATTTCGAGCTGCATCTGACGAAATAGCGGCTGGTAACGACATGGTTGTCGCAACCGTAGTCAAAACCTCCGGTTCAACGCCCCAGAAACCAGGCGCAAAGCTGCTCGTCCGAGCCGATGGCTCAGGCGTGGGCACGCTGGGCGGCGGTTGCGTCGAAGGTGACATTTGGTTCGCGTCGTCACAGTTGCTGTCGAGTGGCGGGGTCGCTGAAATGCGCGACTACGAACTCAATGAAGATCTTGCAGCTGAAGACGGACTCGTTTGCGGTGGCACGATGTACTTCTTGCTCGACCCGCTACGCAAGTCAGATTCCTCGAATCCTGCCAAAGATTTCAACGAAGAAGTCATCGCCGCCTACGAGGGTGGAGCACCAGTTGCGGTCGCCAGTTTGATGAAATCTACCGACGGTTCAGGACTTTCTGCAGGCGCAAAGTTATTGATCCGTGAGAACGGATCTACATCAGGATCACTCGGCGACGAAAAGCTAGACTCGGACGCTATAAACAACGCTCGTAACCTTATGGCGATGGGCAAGAACGACTACATCACGGCCGAATCGGGTGCCGAGTACTTCGTCGAGGCATACACCACTCCTCCGACCCTCATTCTCGCCGGTGGTGGTCATGTTTCCAAGGCGATCTCAGGAATCGCTTCGTCTCTCGGTTTCCGCATATTCATAATCGACGACCGTGAAGATTTCTCTAATCCAACTCGCTTCCCTGAAGCCGAACAGACGGTTGTTTCCGACTACGGATCAGCCTTCAAGAAGCTACCAATCGGAACAAACTCGTTCATCGTGATCGCAACTCGCGGTCATCGCTACGACTCGTCAGCGACTGCGGCAGCAATGCGAACACCGGCCAGTTACGTCGGGCTGCTTGGCAGCAAGCGAAAGACAATTCTCATATTTGAAGAGCTGTTCGCCGATGGCTTCACTATGGAAGAAGTCCAAAACGTGCGCTCCCCTATCGGTCTGAACATTTCGGCGAGAACTCCTGAAGAAATCGCTCTTTCGATCATGGCCGAAATCGTTGGATTCCGACTCGGAGGCGATGGCGGAACCCTCAAGCTCGACCAGCGCCTCATCGAAAAAGCTGCCGAAAAGGCAGATCGTCGACCCGAAACCGCTTCAACAGCCGAAGCTGTAGGCGCTGACTAGCGTGCCGAGCTACAACGCGGTCGGCATCATTCTTGCAGCAGGTGAGTCCAGCCGAATGGGCAGTCCGAAAGGCCTGCTGGAATGGCGTGGAACGACCCTGATTGAGTATCAGATGAACTCGCTGCTGCAAGGCGGATGCGACAAGGTCGTGGTTGTAACGGGCAAGTACGATGTCGAAATGGCCCCGTTGCTTAAGGATCGTCCAGGCATCATCAGGGCATACAACCCGAAATATGTCGAAGGCAAAACAACTTCAATCAAAGCCGGAGTCTGGGAACTGCCCGACGGTATCCACTCGATCGTCCTATTGGCAGTCGATCAGCCACGTCCTGCCTGGGTTATCGAAAAAGTACTGAGGCTTCACACCGACTTGGGTGCAGATGTCACGTCCCCCGGATTCGATGGGCACGGCGGTCACCCGCTAGTTTTCGACGCACAACTCCGCTCCGACCTGATGAACATTACGGAAGAAGGCGAAGGTGTTCGTGAGATTTTCCGCAAGCCCGATCTTAATCACCACAGGGTGAAATTCGACTCAGCCATCGTCCGACTCGACATCAACACACCTGAAGCCTACGAAAATGCGCTGGCTTCCTACACTGAACTAGCCAAATCGAAGTTGTAAGATGTGGCGATCATGTCATCACCAACACCAGTTCGTGAAAAAGACTGGGTAAAACTGCTCTACTGGCCAGCTGCGATATTCCTTGGAATTCCAGCGCTAGCTGTATGGGCAATTTTTCACTTGTCGGCACTAGAATTCGCGTGCGCTTGCACGCCAATAGATGGTCTTGCGTGGTCAGCTGACGCAAGATATACGGGCGCAATTTTGACCGGTGTGCCCATCCTAATCGCCGATTGGTTTGTAATCTGGAAATACCGCGATTTCAAGCGCAAAGAAAAATGGGAAAAGAAGTACACGAAAGAACACACTCCCTGGTACGCAAAGACCGGCGAGGATCGACCAAAAGGTCCGATCAAAAACAAATACTATGAGCCTTAGCGATATCGCCTCAAATTCACTAAATTCAACTGAGGGCCACTCTCTCGATGATGCACGTCAGTTCCTTCAATCAGCTAGCATTGATGGCTGGCTCACTAGAGACTATCGCTACACAAACCCTGTCTTTGAAGCAGCACTCGGACGGCGTGTCGAGCGACTAACCCGACCCGTGTGGTTGTGGATACCAGCCAACGGCGAACCGCAGCTACTTGCCCACGAAGTCGACATCGAGCACTTCCCTAGCGACTCGCCACGGGTAACCGCTTACGGCAATCGACTGCAGATGATCGCTGGACTCAAGGCTGGGCTACGCGGTGCGAAGACCGTTGCGATGGAATACTCGCCGCTCTACGAACTGCCGAGAGTGGGCCGAGTCGATGCCGGAACTATCGAACTGATTCGATCGTTTGGAGTGGAAGTAGTGCCTTCTGGTGACGTGATCCAGTATTCAACTGAACGATGGACCGCTGAGCAACTGCAATCTCATTTCTTCGCTGTCGATGCTCTCGACAATATCGTGAAACAGACGTTCAAGTTCGTTGGTGAGAACATCCGCTGGGCGCTCACGGAGCATGATATCGCCGAGCACATCCGTGGTCGCTTCGATCGAGCCGGACTCGAATGGGACGATGGGCCGTCCGTATCGTTTAACGAGCATTCGTCAATTCCGCACTACGATCCTCAACCCGGCGAGTCGGCAGTGATTCGACGCGAAGGTTGGCTGTTAATCGACCTTTGGGCGCGTAAAAAAACTTCTTCGGAAGGCGAACGCAATATCTCCGCCGACATCACGTGGACTGCCAAGCTCGGCGAACCGCCCAATACGAAGCAGTTGGAAGTGTTCAACGCCGTAACTGCCGCAAGAGATGCCGCGTTTGATCTCCTCGAAAATCGTGTTCTTGAGGGCGAAAATCCGCAGGGCTGGGAGATCGACCGGGTTGCTCGAGATGTGATCGACAAGGCAGGATACGGCGAATTCTTCATACACCGACTCGGTCATTCTCTCGGCTACGAAGTTCACTCGAACGGCGTAAACCTTGACGACTGGGAGACGCACGACACTCGCACTGTCATCAACGGAGTTGGAGTAACGATCGAACCCGGTATCTACTTACCTGAGTTCGGCGTCCGCTCGGAAATGGACGTGTATCTCGGAGAGGACGGCCCCGAAATCACCGGCAAACGCCAAACCGAAATCGTTCAGATAGAAACTAGTTAGCGATACGGGACATGATGATCCTGTTCAGCAATTAGTTCGACACGCCACTCAACAATTTCCCGAGGAACAAGCCTAGTTCACCCAACGTCCTAAATCACAACCTCGACGCCGACCTCGGCCGCCCGCGATCGAATCGCAGCGTACTGACCGTTCTCGACCGGCACACCGTTCGCCAAGCGATCATCCATCGAATCTGCTTCAGGGTCTCCGGGTACCAAAACCCGATTTGCTCCGGGCAAACTTGGCGTGGCGTGAAGCTCACGAATCATGTCGTCCATCATCAACTTGAAATCATCAACATCCCTGAACCGCGCGATATCGATTGCCATGACCCAGCTCATATTCTCGCCACGGTCCAGCTGATTACTGAATCCACCGCCAGATAGAACACCACACAAAATATCGACCAGCACAGCAAGCCCGTAGCCCTTGTGAGATCCCTGTTCACGTGTGTTCCCAAGCGGATTCAACGCCCAAGCATCGTTCTCACCATCCGGCGGCTCAGTAATCTCTTCACCCTCAGTGGTAACCGCCCATCCAGCAGGAATCGGAACGCCGATTCTATGAGCCAGCCCAACCTTGCCGCTGGCAACCGTCGAAGTCGCCATATCCAGAAAGAAATCTCGTTCTTCACCAGCGGGTGCTGCAAATCCAATCGGATTAGTTCCCAACATCTTCTTCGCACCCAGCGCAGGTCGAACTGCCGGTGCAGCAGTCGTCATAGACATACCGATCATGTCGTGCTCAAGAGCCATAGAGGCGTAGTAGGCGACCATCCCAACGTGGTGGCCATCTTTGATGCTCACCATCCCAAGCCCGTGCTTCTTAGCCTTCGCAATCGCCATTTCCATCGCTTCATACGCAGAAACAAGCCCAATGCCATTCCCACCGCTCACAAGCGCGGTCGTTTCTGATTCGCTAATGACCGTAGTCTGCTGCGGAACTGTGTACACACCATCCTCAGCATTTTTCGAATAGCCAACGACGTTCGCTACACCATGGGTGTCGACGCCGCGTACGCTCGCTGCAACAAGAACTTTGGCCGCTATTTCAGCGTGCCGATCTGTCGTTCCCACCGCTCGAAAAATCGACGACAGCTGTGTTTGCAAATCATCTGCTCGAACCCGAGTCGAATTGGATTCGTTGAGTTTTACTTTATTGACCATTAGATGAACACCTCAACGCCTAGTTGAGCCGCTTTAGCACGCATCTCGTCATACTGTCCGTTCTCGACAGGTACTCCGTTAACCGATCGATCGTCCTCGAAATCAGCCTCTGGATCGCCAGCGACAAGTACACCGTCTTCCCCAGGCATTGGAGGCGTGGCGTGAAGCTCCCGCACCATGTCGTCCATCATCGATTTGAAATCATCAACGTCCCTGAACTTGGCGATATCGATCGCCATCGTCCATGTCATGTTTTCTCCGCCTGCTAGCTGCGCTCCGAATCCTCCTCCGGAAAGGACACCACACAAAATGTCGACCACTACTCCGAGGCCGTAGCCCTTATGTGCCCCTTGTTCACGAGTGCCGCCTAGCGGGTTCATCGCCCAGTCTTCTCCCCTATCGCCACGAGGTTCGGTTAGCGGCTCTCCCTCAGCGGTTACAGCCCATCCGACCGGCATCTGCACTCCGAGTCGCTTTGCAAGCCCTATCTTACCGCTGGCGATTGTCGAAGTAGCCATATCGAAAATAAAGTCACGCTCTTCGCCAGCAGGAGCGCCAAACGCTATTGGGTTCGTACCGACTCTCGGTCTTGCACCTAACGCAGGTCGCACGCTTCGGCTGGCGTTGGTCATCGCCATTCCAATCATGCTTTCTGAGACCGCCATCATCGGGTAGTATCCGACCATACCTATGTGGTGACCATTGCGAATCGTGGTCATACCGATGCCGAGGTCTCGAGCTTTGGCAATCGACATCTCCATTCCTTGATGAGCCGCAACAAAGCCGAGTCCATTTCCGCAATCCAGAAGTGCGGTCGATTCCGTTTCAGTGATGATTTCAACGGTCTGTGGAACGGTGTAGTTACCTGACTCGATCGATTCGGCATATCGAACGGCATTTCCAACACCGTGCGTTTCAACACCTCGCAGGCTCGAAGACACCAGGATTTTCGCCGTGATCTCAGCGTGCTCAGCCGGTGTACCCACGCCCTGCAGTATTGCAGAAACCTGCCTGTGTAAATCGTCGGCAGCGATACGAATTGAGTTTGAATCGTTAAGTTTTAGATAGTCGAGTGCCACAGAAGTTTCTTTCATGCTGATACCAGTCCGCCGCCCTTCGCCAGACCTTCCGGCGGCGAGTGTACGTGAGATGTCTCGGCACTGGTCTCAGAAATTATCATAGCGATGATGACCGACGCGGCAATCAGCTACGCCAACTCAGTCCCGATCCCACGCTCTAGCGCTAGTTCGTAGAGGCGACCGCATACTGAGAGGTCCTCAAACGCTACGCCCTGTGATTCAAATAGTGTGATGTCATGCTGTGAGTAGCGCGCTGTACGTAGTCCTCCGACTATACGATCGAGTCGCACCAGCGATTCCCATGCGAAGTGGCCGACTTCCACAGCACGCATCAGCTCGCCGCACTCGATTTTCGTCTGGTCGATATCGTCACAAGCAACCATATCTGCCTTCACGATCGCTGCAGTATCCAGTTCCCGCTTCATCCACGAATTGTTCCCGGCAGCATTAATGTGCATTCCCGGTTCGACCATATCGCCAGTTATCACTGGTTCGACCGAACTAGTCACCGCGACCAACACATCCATTCCCTCAGCGGCGGCTTCCTTGGAATCGACCGCAAACACGTTCACTCCAAGCCGTTCGCTCATCACAGAAGCAAACTTCTCTCGTTTCTCGGTGGTACGAGAAAACACTTTTACATCTTTGATATCCCGAACTGCACAAACTGCTTCGAGTTGCGTCTGCGCCTGGTAGCCAGAACCGATAATTCCAACCGACGAAGCATTCTCACGCGCCATGTATTTCGTGGCGATTCCTGAGGCAGCGCCCGTACGAATTTGCCCCATGCGCCCCGCTCCGATCAACGCCAGCAATCCTTCGCCGTTCGTGCCGTACAGCGTTACTCGGAAGTCGCCGCTAACGTACGACTTATGCCCTGCCCAACCCTTTTCAGGCCACGTTGCAGCCATAAAGTTCATTGAGCCGTTGCCCGCTGCTAATCGATGTCGAGGTTCATTGCGAACTTCACCAGCTGACCTCGCCTTGAACACCTCATCCAACGCTTCAAGCGCCAGATTCATGTCCAACATTTCGTTGACTTCAGCTTCGGTTATGTACAGTCGCTTCACAGAGTTTGGCATTGTTTGAATATTCCTAAATGGAGTGTTAAACGGGATTCAATTCGATAAAATCACCGCTCATTCGACGAGTCTGATCTGGACAGACCGGCGCTGGCAACTAGAATACCGCTCGTCGGGTCGCTTGCGACATTTTTATTTAGACAGATCAGGATCGAGGGAGGTGCCAAATGAGCAAAAGCCAAATCAAAGCCCTCGTGTTCGACGTGTTCGGCACGGTTGTCGATTGGCGCACTTCAATATCTCGACAGGCAGCCGAACTAGGCACAAAGCACGGGGTCGAAGCCGACTGGAACAAGTTCGCTGACGATTGGCGCGCTGGCTACGGCGTGGGAATGGCAAAGGTTAACTCTGGTGAAGATGAATGGAAAATCGTCGACCAAATTCACCGAGAACGACTCGAAGTAATCCTCGACGAGTACGGATTTCCGTCGATCGATGACGCTGAACTCACAGAATTCAATAAAGCCTGGCACCGACTCAACGGCTGGACGGATTCGACCGATGGCCTACTTCGGCTAAAGTCGAAATACATCATTGCCTCGCTGTCGAACGGAAACATCGCCCTCCTCACGAACATGGCAAAGTACGCCAATCTCCCTTGGGACGCCGTGCTTTCCGCCGAACTCACCGGTAAGTACAAAACCCACCCACGCGCCTACACAAAAACTGCTGAACTACTCGGACTCGAATACGACGAAGTGATGCTGGTAGCGGCGCACAATGGAGATCTACGAGGGGCGATAAATGCTGGTCTCAAAGCAGCGTTGGTGACCCGACCTTATGAATACGGTGATGCGAAACAAGCCGATCTCGAACCGGAACCGGATTTCCACTACTTCGCAAAAGATTTTCACGACCTCGCAGACCAACTAGGCTGCACCTAAGAGCACAAAGCCCGCAACCCGAAACGGAAAGAACCTTCATTTCAGGATTCATAGCAACACTCTGAAATGAAAACACCGAAACGGACCAATTGATCAATTCAGGCCTAAAAAGCCCCACGCTGAAAGAGAAACAATGAGCTGGAATTTTGAAGATGCGGCGCCAGTAATCGGCTCGATAACTGAAGGCAACGTCTGGAACGGCAAAACCTTGCTCTACTCGAACATCGCCATGAACCGCATCATGTCGCTCGACGTGAACTCCGGACTCGTCGAGGTTTGGCGCGAAAATACTGAAGGCACAAACGGCCTCAATTACGACAGCGAAGGTCGATTGTTCGGTTGCTCTGGAGACGGTAGAAAAATTGTTCGATTCGACCCGAACGGCCAAACAGTGACAATCGCCGACCGAGTCGATGGTCGACGAATTAACTCGCCAAACGATCTCGCAATTACGCCGTCTGGATCGATCTACTTCTCCGATCGCGTCGGCGATGTCAGCCCTGACAACGGAATCACATACTCAGCGGTCATTTCAGCCGAACCGCAAGACGATGGCACCTACAAAACAACTCGTCGCACGTTCGATACCAGCATGCCAAATGGGCTTCTTTTCTCGGCTGACTACAAGACGCTTTATGTAGCACAAAGCGATTACGGTGCAAGCGAAGATCGCCACCTACGAGCCTACCCAGTGAACGACGATGGCTCGCTTGGCGAGTACGATCTGCTCCACGATTTCGGCCCGCACCGCGGTATCGATGGCATGACGCTTTCGAGTGAGGGCAATATCGTCGCCTGCACCGGATGGGAGCTATCTGGCCCCGGCGGCATGATTACTGTCTTCGACCCCAAAGGTCGAATCATCGAAACCCATCCGACTCCGGCGCAACGTCCAACCAACTGCACGTTTGTCGGCGAAGACCTCTACGTATCGTCAATCGAAGGCCACTCCCTCGTCGCCCGCAACACCGGCATGACCGGCCAACTACTCTGGCCGAACTAAAGAGTCGCAATTTCAATCTCACACTCGACAACTACATCCAACAACTTCCCACGCTGAAAATAAAAGAAGAAAAAATATGCCAGATGACTGGAAATGGATCAAGATCGCAGATCACGACACGCTGACCGAAGGGCCAGTGTGGGACGGATCAGGACTCCTCTACAACGAATGCTCCGCCAGCACTACGTTTCGTTGGGATCCCAAAACAAACGAAAGCACGGTTTGGCGTACGAACACCGGTGAAACAAACGGCATGACGTTCGACCGTCAGGGTCAGCTTTTTTGCTGTGAAGGTGGCGCCCATCGGGTCACCAAGATCAACACAGAAGAACCCAACGCTGAGCCGCTCGTAATCAGCGACGCCTACAAGGGCGAGACAATGAACTGGCCAAACGATATCGCAGTCGATCAAAAAGGCAGGGTCTATTTCACAGACCCCAACTACACGGGCGGCACTGGCAATCTTGATCAAGAATCGGTCTATATGGCTGAGCACACGTTCGGCGGCAACTGGAACACCACACGAGTCACGTTCGACACGCAGAAGCCAAACGGCGTATTGTTCTCGATTGAACAAAAGACGCTGTTTGTCGCCGACACTCCGAACCAACCTGAAGATCCCAAACGCCTACTGGCATACCCAGTTAACGAAGACGGAACTCTTGGAGATAGTCAGGTGCTACACGATTTCGGTCGGGGTCGAAGCATCGACGGAATGACGCTGACTTCGGCAGGAACAATTCTTGCGACGGCAGGTTCTTCATCTGGCGGACCGGGTCCGATGATCTACGAATTCGAGGCTTCAGGTCGAGTCGTTCGCACGCATCCAGCCCCTGCTGATAATCCAACCAACTGCACGTTTGGCGGCTCATCGCTTTCAACCCTGTTCGTAACGTTCATGGGAGGCGAAGTCTACCAAGTCGACAACGTCGGTCACACGGGTCAACTGGCGTTCCCACAACGACGCTTCTAGAGAGTGGCAACTCCCTCTCCCTGCCTTTCGAGGGAGAGAGGAGTCACAATGATTCTCACTGGCTCAATCAGGCTGATTCAGAATCGATCCGACCTGACGTAGGAAAAGTGCCATTCGCACTACTTGCTGAAGCTTGAGTCGTACGCATCTGCCGCAACGAGCGAATCGTCGAGCAAGTCCTGCGCCTTCATCCATTCAACAAGCGATTCCCAGCGGCTGTCGTCTAACGTACCAACCGGTGCACCTTCCGACTTCCAAAGCGGAGCCAATAGCTCAACACCTTCACGATCGGTAGGCTCATCGATTTCTGCTTCCGGATTTAGAGCAAGCATCGTGTCGACCGAACCCTGAGGATCGTCGACAGCCTGTGCATATCCCTTATTGAACGCTCGAACGAATCGCTCAACCAGCTCTGGATTATTCGCAATGTTGTCTTCTGAAGTTACGAGAACCAGCTCGTAGTAGATCGGAACTCCCCACTCGCTCGGGTAGAGCACATTGGTCTCAAAGCCCTCGTTGCCCATGATGATCGACTCGTAAGTCCAGTAAACACCAATAATTGCGTCGACTTCGCCAGCCATCAAACCAGGGGCAACGCTCCACCCGAGATCGACAACTTCGACATCGTCAATCGAAACGCCGTCAGCTTCAAGCATAGTTGCGAGCATTGCGTCGTTCCAAGGCAGACCCGGCGTACCGATCTTCTTGCCAGCGAGCTGAGCTGGAGTCTCGATTCCAGATGACTTCAGCGTCATGATCGAGTTGAGAGGTCGCTGAACAATTCCCGCAACAGCCACAACAGGAACACCCTCTTGGCGAGCCTGGAGTAAGTCAGGCTGGTAGTAAAACGCAAAATCGCTTTGCCCCGTTGCAACCATACCCAAAATCGCGGCAGGGTCAGCAGGTGGCTCGACCGTTACATTCAGGTTTTCGGCGGCGAAATAGCCTTTGTCGATAGCTTCGTAAACTCCAACGTGGTTGGCGTTCTGGAACCAATCGAGCGTTACTATAACGTCGTCAAGTTCTGGGACTACCGTTGGTGGCACCGATGTCGCTGTCGAAGGGACAGCTGTCGGCTCAACAGCCACGGTCGGTTCCGCTTCGCTCGAACAGCCGATGATCCCGATCGACGCAAATATTGCTACAACTAGCACTAACTTTTTCATGAATCTCCTAGACGAATAACTCTATTCGCAGTTGGTGGGTACTTTTTGAGCATCCACGTTTCCGTAGCGACGACCGCTGCGAACAGCGCCATCGCCAATATTGAGAGCACAACTATTGCTGCGAAAACTCTCGCCGTTTGAAACTGACCGCCAGCAATTTTCATCATCCAACCAAGTCCTGCGCTCGATCCGAACCACTCGCCAATAACCGCTCCAATTACGGAAACGACAGCAGCGACTTTTAGGCCAGCGAAGAAATTTGGTAGAGCCGACGGAATCATCAGTTTGCGAAATATCTGAAACGGCGATGCCCCGAACGTTCGGAACATATCGACCATCTCTTGATCGACTGAACGTAGGCCAGCAACCAGACTGATAACGATTGGGAAGAACGTGAACAGCACGATCACTATCACCTTCGAAGTGATGTCGGTTCCCACCCAGATGATCAATAACGGAGCAAGAGTGATGATCGGAATCGTCTGTGAAGTGATGATGAGCGGGTAAACAGTTCGTTCAACCGTGCGTGACCAAATAATCCCTGAAGACAACCCGCCAGCAAGCACTATCGATATGGCGAACCCAAGCAAGGTTTCCGCAGCGGTGACGCGTGCGTGTTTCATCAAGAATCCGAACGAATCACCTATCTCTGCGACGATCACACTCGGAGGCGGGAGCAGCCAATGCTGAACGTCCATTACATCAACGAGAACTTCCCAAGCAACGATTAGGGCTAGGGTAACTGTAACGGCCGGAAGCCACTCGATTAGAGTCTTTTTAATCGATCCAGAAGTGTTCATCGAACGACCTCATAGCGACTCAATAGATCGAGGATTCTGGTGCGAATTTGGATAAATTCTGGCGACATATAAATATCTGTCGAATTCGTTATTGCTTCGACATTCACTTCGATATCGGCAACAATCCGACCTGGATTTGTTGCCATAACCAAGATTCGATCCGCCAGCAGAATCGCTTCGTCGACATCGTGCGTAACCAACACCACCGCTTTGTCGGCGGTATCGAGAACATTCAACAGCCACTGCTGTAAAGATCGCCGAGTGATAGCGTCGAGCGCGCCAAACGGTTCATCGAGCAGCAGGACGGGGTTGTCCGGCAACACGGCTCGCAGAAGAGCAACGCGCTGGCGCATTCCACCGGAAAGCTGCCACGGCATGTGATCCAGCACGTCAGCAATGTCGAACAGCTCTGCAAGTTTTTCGACCCGCTCGATTGATTCGGCTGTATTGAACCCGCTTAACTCAAGTCCGAGTCGGCTGTTTTCTGCGACAGTCCGCCACGGAAGCAGTAAATCTTTCTGCTGCATGTACGAAACATTGCCAAGCCGCTCAGCTCGACCAACAAGACCATTGGTATTGATGAAACCTTCTCGAACTTCCAGCACGCCGGAAATCAGATTGAGCAACGTGCTTTTGCCACATCCGGAAGGGCCCACCAGTGCAACAAACTCGCCGCGTCCGACCGAAAGACTCACGTTGTCGAGGATCGAAGCATTCTCGTAATCGAATCCAATGCCTGAAACTTTGAGCAACGCGTTTTCAGAATCAACATTGCTGTTGTTTGAAGTTTCTTGTTGATGTGAGGCCGGGCTCATCGTCGTTTGATCGCTACCAATTAGATTGCTCTACTGGGTAATCGAAGCTTGGATGAGGCTCACGAGCCGTTTTCCTACGCTGGAATTACCCAGATCAGGTTCAAGGGTTGGCAGAATTAGCGTCTGCCCTCTCAGCCCGGCTACCCGAGCTCCCCACGTGTTACTGAAATTTAGGTCAGAACACTAGCGAAGCAATGCCTCGCCTTTTGCAAGTCTTGCAATCAATGATCGGTATGTCAAATCCGATAGTTTTAGCTCACTATAATAGGTTTGCGGCTTTACCAAGCGGCAGCTAGAATGCCCTTATTCTAGTTCGGAAGTACGGTAAGTCGCATAGGATATCGCCGAAGGTTTTGGGAACAAGTTCGCTCTCTCCAAAAGAAAACTTCGCCAGAGCAATAAGATGCCCTGACGATGAGATAAACCTTTGCGCTGCAGCGCTATACGCGGCTTCGAGCGAATTTCCCGATCTTGATGTCATCGCCTACCAGGGCCGTATCGCTCAGTTTGGTACGAGGGTCAAGAATTCACTGCCAGCTAACTACACGAACTTCGAGTTCGTAGACTCAATGCGCGAAGTTTTATTCGGCAAGGCTGGATTTACCGGTGATACGAAAGACTATTTCGACCCTGGCAACAGCCACCTCAACGAGGTCATCGACCGCCTAAAAGGTAACCCCGTAACTCTTTCGATCTTCTACATCGAGGTTGCACGAGTCGCCGGAGAAAAGGTACGAGGTATATCGCTTCGCAAACACTTCGTCGTTGTAGTCGGAACGGATGAAGATCGCATATATGTCGATCCGTTCCACTATGGTGGGCTTCTTTCACGTAAAGAATGCATCACTAACATTCTGGGCAAGGACAATGTCAAGAATGGAGACTTCGACGATCTCGAGCGTAAGTACCTAATACCTGCGTCAAACAGAGCGATTCTACGCCGACAGATGAGCAACCTCAAAGTTGCGCACGAAAAACACAAGCAATACGATCTAGCGCTCTCAGCGTCTGAGCGAATTCAGCTTATCGATCCGAAAAACCTTCGCAATCTCAGTGAACTTGCCCATCTACAAACCAAAGTCGGCAACTTCGTCGACGCCGTAGATTCGCTCACCAAGTTCCTTGAACGGGCACCTGCTGGATCGAACACAGAGCAGGCAGAAAGCGCTCTCAGCAAGCTAAAGGCGCTCACAATGCGTGGCAGCGAAGATGCGTCCGATTAGACAATTGACGGTCAGCCACAAAACCGCTGTGCAAAACCTGACGTACTCTCTATTGGTTACCTGAACGGCGAGACGTATTAGCGCACGGCAAATACATGCACGACCGGTCGGGTCCTGATTGGACGAGGTGTACCGCTTGAATTACCAGGGACTAGAAGATCTGGAACTGCTCGCGAAGATCGGTGAACAAGATCGACAGGCTCTCGCCGCGTTATACGACAGGTACGGACGGCGGGTATTCGCGCTCGCAGTCAGAATGCTCAACGACACTGTCGGCTCGGAAGAAGTCACTCAGGATGTATTCATGAGCGTGTGGCGGCGTGGAGCCTCCTACACGTTGAAGAAAGGCAAATTCACCACTTGGCTGTTCTCGATTGCCCATAACAGGACGATCGACGAACTCAGAAAACGAAGACGCGATCGAAGTCGTGAAAATGCCGATATTGATGATCATCTGAACATCCAATCGGGCGACATTTCACCAGCCGATGCAGCGGTCGCTCAATCTGAGTACGCGAAAATGCGTGCAGCCATGGAAAAACTGCCGGTAGAACAAAAAAGTGTGGTTGATCTCTCTTATTTCAAAGGGCTAACCCAAACGGAAATTGCACTAAAAACTGGCCAACCGCTCGGCACGGTCAAAACACGAATGCGGTTGGCATTGAAAAAGTTACGCACGTCACTTAGTGATGAAATAGGCGCGCAAGCATGACCGAAACTAAAGACAATCTGGAATCGAACGAAAATTTGGATCCGAGGTTCGAAAACCTTGCGGGATATGTTCTTGGCGCACTTGACCACGCCGACGAACGATCAGCCGTAGAAAATCTCATTGAACGAGACCCTGAGGTTCAAGCAGAATTCGAGGAACTTGCAGAGGCAGCCGATCTTTTAGCTATCGCTGTACCTCCAGTTACTCCTCCCGCCAGCTTGAAGACCCGAATCATGGAGATGGCTGAACAAGATTTTACGACTGCTTCGATTCAACAAGCGACGCACGAACCAATCCGACAACAACCCTGGTGGCAACGCGCACTCCGATCAGGATTAGCAGTTTCAGCCGCGTCAGCCGTTCTAGTAGTCGTTGTCGGCAGTGCTCTCAGCTATCAGAACAACCAACTTGGCAACGAGATGGACACGTTGCGAGCCAACCTCGCCACAGAATCAGTGCTAGTAGCGAATCTGCAGAATGAACTCTCGACCACATTGACCGACTCTGAAATCCGAGTCGCCACTATGAAATCTGATATGAAAGTGATGGAAGATGATTTCGGTGCAACCACTGAAATGGTCGTCCATCAAGAAGAGATGGTCTCCCATCTTGGTAGCGTCAACAACGCCCTTCGGCAAGCCCTAAGTGACCAAAACTGGCTCACGTATGTCTCAACAAAAGAGGGTTACCAAGTCGAAAGCTGGCTTGCGAGCAACACCCAGCAGGTGACATCAACGGAACCCACAGCGTCCGGACTCATCGCCGTCCGAATAGTAGGCAATGAAGCAGTATTCCAAGTTCACGGACTTCCACAGCCGCAATCCGGATACGCGTATACGCTCTGGCTCATGGGTAATGGTGATCCACAACCAGTAGCTCAGTTTGCTGTGAGCGAAATTGGATCAGCGACAATCGCATTCTTGTTGCCACAACCACTTCAGTTCTACTCAAGCGTTGTGGTCACTCAGGAACGAGTGGATCGAATTGGAGTCGATCCGACTGGAACCATGGTTTTGTCTGCACAGACCAACTGATCGGCCCTGTGAACAAGGCTGGGAATACATAAACTTTGAACTACAACGCCGACAGAAGCCGCGCGGTTGACGAAGATTGTGAGTTGATCTCAATGACTACCGATTCAGACACGAAGATCTGGGCATGCGACCGCTGCAACGCGGAGCTAGTAGACCTTCATTGCAAACTGCGATGTGATAGCTGCGGGTTCATGCGAGATTGTAGCGATCCGTAAGCCACCATCTTCTCATGCTCCAAATCGTCATTTAGATGTAATGTGAACGTTCGATCCTAAGCCGCAATCTCGAATATGATCCAACTTCACTTCCGAATATCACCATCGAAATCATTTGTCGCAATGGCTGTAATACTGCTGTTGGTTTCACTTTCGGTTGCCTGCTCAACAACAGAGCCGACGCCATTGACAAATACAGCGCCACAATTCACGGCCACTGAAGTCGTCGACCTCTCTAAAACGTCGATGGGTAACCTTGAGAGTTTCAGCTTTCAACTAGGCCACGATTCAGGTCACACAACGCTTTCCGGAGCGTTGCAATTAACTCGCGCAGGCGGATTTGTAACGACCAACGGACTCGACCTCGAAGCAGAAGCAAACATCGGGCGAGCATTTGTCCGCGTCGAAGCCGTCGTCATCGGTGAGCAAACATGGATGACCAATCCTCTCACTGGTGTGTGGTCCGAAATCGCCCCTGAAGACAGCCCGTTCGCATTTCTTGACCCCGTGAAGCTCGTCGCCGATATTCTTGGCGATACCCAACAGGCGGTGTATCCAGCTAACGATCAATCGAGCAGCGGTGACACCGAGATATCGGGCTTGATTCCAGCAAAATCTCTCGCGTCCCTCGTAGGATCAGTCGATCCTGATGCTACACCTAACGTATTGCTCACGATCGATTCAACATCAAATCTTCTAAAAAAGATCGTTATTTTCGGCGTCGTCCAAGCTGAAGATGAGCCGGGGACAATGAGAGTGATAACTCTCTCTAAATTCGACGAGCCATCAACTCTAGAACCACCGATCTAACCTATGTTCACTAGGCTTCGGCAAATAGTTTCGCCCTACAAGCTGCTGCTACCGCTCTGCTTTGGCGTGTTCATCGCTGCCGATGACCAGACAGTGGTCGTCACTCTGCTGCCCGACATGCTTGCCGACTTAAGAGTCGGGGTTAGCGAACTCGACCGTGCTTCATGGTCGATCACCGGTTATCTCATCGGCTACACAGCCGCGATGCCGCTCATGGGTCGCCTGTCAGACAGAACGGGCTATCAACAGCGTTCTTACTGGCGATGGCGGTATTCACGCTTGGCTCTGCGCTCGTTGCGATATCACCCGATATTCCGCGACTGCTCTACGGCGGTGCGCCCGAATACAACTGGCTTATCGGCACCAGAGTCTTCCAAGCAATCGGGGGTGGCGCGGTTATTCCGATTTCTATCGCCGCCGCTGGACAACTTGTCGATGGCAAGCACCGTGCCATTGCCTACGGCTTGATCGGTGCAAGTGCAGAAGCAGGGGGTGTCTTCGGCCCACTTTGGGGTGGTGGCATCACGACGTGGCTATCGTGGGAATGGGCGTTTTGGCTGAACATTCCGTTGACTATAGTCGCGTCGATCTGGATCATGCGGAATCCGCCGGGCAAGCGAAACAAGCTAAAGGTCGATATACCAACAGCGATGATTTTTGCTGCCGGTCTGTCTACTCTCACGATCGGACTCGTCAGAATCGGTGATCCTGACTTGCTGATGGCTGGTGCATTAACAATCACTGCCGTTTTAGCCATCCTATTGGTCGTGATGAACAACCGGTCGCAAGATCCGTTGTTCCCTCCATCACTATTCAAACTACCGTCGTTCAACTTCTCTAATACGACGCATTTTCTAATTGGCGCTGTGTTGATTATAGGAATGGTGACTGTTCCGCTGATGTCAGCGTCGGTCTTCGGAAAATCTCCGCTTGAAGGCGGACTTCAACTTCTCCGCATGACACTGGCAATCGGCATAGGAGCGGTGATCGGTGGGGTACTGACGCAACGTTGGGGAGCGAGACTTCCTTCGATAGCGGGGCTGATTCTTACGACCACCGGATTCCTGCTCCTGTCGAGTTGGACCGTCGATATCGCTGAACCCGCGCTAACGATCCACCTGGCAATCACCGGGCTCGGACTTGGGTTGTTGGTCTCCCCCATCGCCGAATCCGCCTTATTTGGTGTTCAGGACGATCAGAGAGGAGCCGCTTCCGCGTTATTGAGCGTTTCCCGGATGGTCGGTATGACTGCTGGTCTCGCAGCGATGACTGCACTTGGCACGGTGCAATTTCACGAATTAGTCGCCGACGTTCCTGCGTTCTCTCTCGATCCCGAAGTGCAGCAGCAGATCATCGATAGCGCCACAGATGCAGGCGCAAAAGTGTTCACCCGTTTCTATCTTTATGGAGCGATCTTATCGGCAATAGCGTTAGTCCCTGCATGGTTGATGACCAGAACTAAGGCTAACTAGTCAGCCGGTGCCGAAGCCTGTCGCTTCTTCTCGGCGCTACGCTCTGCTTCGAGTCGCTCAAGATCGTACGAACCGTGATCAACGTATGTCATCGCGCCGGCAAGAGCTTTGTGACCTGCCTTATCACGAATCAGGTTGTGCATAATTTGGCACACCCGTCGGTAGTCCGGATGTCCCTGCTGGGCAGTCCGAAGTTCCAGCAAATGGAACGCCTCTCGAACGTTGAACTGCATCGAATATCTGAGCTTGAAACCGAACGGTACAACGTACTGAGATACGTCGGAACCATGCTCATCGAGAACTTTTTGATAGAAGTCGCTCATACGACCCATCGCATCGTCCCACCGCTGAGTCCAGCCGACCTCTTCGATTGCAGGTGGGGTTGAATAGCCGTGCTTCACACCCAACCGCTGCCAATCGATAGTCATCATTCGGTGACGCTGTAAATCCCGGAAACTACCGAAGTCGGATAGAACATCAAAGCGATAGAACGATCGTTCCATACCTCGTCCGGGCTTGTGTCTTCGATTCTTGCGATCACCGGCGTATGCACGAAGCACTTGTGCCTTGTCGGCATCGCTCATACCGTTGACGATGGCTTGAAGCTGCGTGTCGGGAAGATCAGAGTGGGAGTATAAAGCAGCCGCTGCAATCTTGTTTTCAGCGTCGTGATCCCATTCAACCAACGTGACTTCATCGATTCCGTCAGGTTCAGCATCGATGCTTGAAGCGATACGCTCCATAGCATCATGGTTCTCTTGGAAATAATCCGACCACACGCCGCCACGATCTGGCAGATCAACTCGCTTCAAGAACGACGGAATCACTTTGCGAAGTTCTTCCAACATCATCTGGGCATAGTCTCGGACTTCTTCCAGCGGATGACTGTTCATTCGAATCAGCATCGACTCGTAAGCTTGTCCTGACCCGAAAATACCAACGTTCGATGTCGTCGAAGCGGGCAACAGCCCACGCGCCGAATCGCATGCCTTGGCGCGAATCGAAGCGGTATATATGAGCTTAGAATCGCCGTCCTGACGAGGAAACTGATTCTCGAAGTATGGCGCGCAGAAGTGGACTAGCTCCGAGTATTCATCAAATAACCAGTCCATGGTCTTTGTGTATTCGCCAGAAAGAGGCCCGGTCGCAATCTCTGGTGGAGCAGCGTAGCGATACTGATCGCCAAGCTTCTGATCGTAATAGATGTACCGAGTCGACTGCTCAAGGTATGCAGATAGCCGGCCCCACTCCAAAACTTTGGTGAGAATGTTCGATGCTTGCTCACAGGCGATGTGCGCTCCACCTAGTTGAGCAACCGAGTCATCGCCATACTGAGAGAACACTCGGTCGTACAGACCTTCGGCACGATTGAGCGACACCAGCTGTTGGCTATCAGAGTCTTCCACCAGCTCTTCGATCGGCACTTCTGGCTGGTCGTAAAATTCATCAAGAAACAGACGGCGCAGTGATTTAGATGATCGACTATAGCGTGCAAACAGTGCGCCTTTTACGACCTCTGGAAGGTTGATAAGCGCGAACACGGGGTCATCTATATTCGTGAAGAATCGGCTTAGTACCGTCCGTTCCTCGGTGCTAAATATTTCCCGTACGTACATCTTCCGTTGCCTATCGACTACCCCGCAAGCAAGCAGGGAGTTGGATGTTCGTTGTTACGTGACCGCCGACCAAGTGACGATGATAAATTCGAGCCAGTTCCTAAAGCATAAGGCGAGCAGGGTTTTCCAGTGCCTTCTGGAACTCACCCATCAAAATCGCAGCCTCGGCACCGTCACCAACGCGGTGATCTGCCGAGATAGTGGCGTTCATGGTCTTACCTGCAACGATCTGTCCGTCTTTGACAATTGCCTTATCTTTTACCGCACCAACAGCAATGATTCCTGCGTTTGGCGGAACGATTATCGCTGCGAAGCTATCGGTTCCGAACATACCGAGATTCGATGTACCGAACGTGCCACTGGACATCTCGGACTGAGTCAGCGAACCGCCTTCGCCACGAGCACGTTTACCAAGATCACGAACTGCTCGAGAAATTTCGATCAGCGACATGTTTTGGATGCCTATAACCGCAGGGACGATCAAACCTTCTTCAAGCGCAATCGCCACACCAAGATTGATGTCGGCGTGACCGATGAGCTTGTCGCCATCGAACGAAGAGTTCCACTTCGGGTGCTTCAGCAATGCGATAGCTACCGCTCGCAGCACCATATCGTTTACAGATACACGTTCACCATCGTCGACCAATGCCTCGTTGAGCTGCGCTCGGAAGGTCATTGCAGGGCCCATATTTACTT
>Ga0115000_10001070_pt1 | contig 24830 bp, 22 predicted proteins | sample ArcticOcean_MG_C_6_FD_89690 | JGI IMG/M metagenome (GOLD analysis project Ga0115000, IMG submission 89690) | Marine microbial communities from western Arctic Ocean - ArcticOcean_MG_CB8_128 | ecosystem: Environmental > Aquatic > Marine > Oceanic | place: Arctic Ocean: Canada Basin | collected... | reverse complement strand
ACAGAGACTGTATATGTTGAGGGTGGAAAAATTGCCAGATCAGAAATGAGATTTGATTATGTTGGCCCATCTCTTCCAGTAAAGAAAAAAAATGGTGGTTGGATGGTTGGTTTTCCTATTTTATTATCTTTTTTCTCATTAATTGCTTGGGGAGTCGCATAAAAGATATTTCATCTTTTAACTTCTTCCCTAATTAGTTTTTTGCCAGTACTATATATACCTCTTGTCAGTTAAAGAAAAATTAAAGTCATATATTCTATCCAAAAGTATTTCTGGCAAAGAAAGAAAATTGGGAATAGAGGTTGAATGCTTTATCTTTGACAAAAGTAATAAGAGGATACCCGTTAATAGAGGCAGTGCTTTTTCTGCTGCCGATCTTTTAAAAGAACTTGCGGTCTCATCAAATGGAAACTATTCTTTGGAGCCTGGGGGGCAAATTGAATGGTCCAGCCCGCCTTCTGATAAACTAAAAGATATCGAAAGGGATTTGTTTGAGTATAAAAACACCCTCGATAAAATCTTATATAGAGAAGAATTAAAGCCCTTATATATTGGCGTTGACCCCTTTAACAATCCAGGTGGACTTGATTTAATAGATCAAAAAAAATATTTACTGATGAATGATAATATGAGTAAAAAAGGTTCGCTAGGTAAATGGATGATGAGAAACACTTCCAGTATCCAAATTAATTATGATATTATAGATGTAGCTGATCTTGAAGTAGTAACCTATATATTAGATTGTATACACCCTGTTACATCTTACTTATTTTCAAATAGTCCTTTTCTAGAAAGAGAACCAAACGGTGATTTAAACCTAAGAAACCACATCTGGGAAAATACGGATGATGATAGATGTCGGTCTTTAATCGATCATGGGATTTTTAAACGAAAAGATTTGCTAAAACTATACTTAGAGTTTGCTTCTCAAGTTCCTGCGATTTTTAAACTTGATGATGGATTAAATATTCAGAAATCTAATTCTACACTTGGAGAAGACTTAAAGTCCAGGTTTGATAATAATGTATTAAGGCAAGAAGACATACAAGCTGCATTGCATCAAATATTCACAAATGTTCGTTTAAAAAATTTAATTGAAGTACGAGATATAGACTGTTTGCCTTTTGAGCACATTATGGCTCCCGTTGCATTCATCACTGGTTTAATAAGTAATAAAACAATTAGAAAAGAATTACTTCATATATTTGAAAAATGGACAAATAGTGATAGGGTATCCTGGAATAAATTAGGGTGTTCTTTAGATGGAAGTTTAATAGGACCAAATAAAAAAACATTTTTATATTGGGTAGAGTCTTTTAGTCAACTATCCTTAAAAGGCCTAAAAAACCGTAAACTTGGAGAAGAAAAATATTTTTCTGAATATTTTGAAGATATTAAATCTAAAGGTCCGTTGAGTAAACAAGTACAAGAAGACTTTATAATTTCCGGCAAGTCTTTAAACAAATTTATCTTTAGATAAAATCATTTATACTTAGTGAAAAAGAAAGTAAACAAGTTTAATTTTTGACTCATTATGAATGCTTGTTGTATTATTATTAAATAAATATTGTTATGAAATCATACCTTAGTTCAAAAATTTTCCAAAAAGCTTTAGCTGCCTTGTCTGGTGGATTTTTAGTAATTTTTTTAATCGGTCACCTTGTAGGGAATCTTCAGTTATTTATTCCTGGTGAAATGGGGCAAAAACAGTTTAATGCTTATGCTCGTTTCATGACGAGTAACCCTGCGGTAATGATTCTGTCTTATTTGACATACTCTTCGATTATTTTACATTCTATTTTAACTATCTACCTGACATTAAAATCAAAACTTGCCAGACCTATTAATTATCAGTTTAGTAAAGGGCTTGGTAATAGTAGTTGGTCCTCTAAGAACATGGCCTTTTTAGGAACAATGTTATTGATATTTCTTGTAATACATTTAAAGAGCTTTTGGTATGAGATGCATTTTGGGGATATAGAATCAGACAACTGGGGAAATAAGGATCTTCACACTGTAACAGTTGCCGCTTTTCAAAATATTTTTTACACTTCATTTTATGTTTTATCAATGTTAATGCTGGCTTTTCATTTGTCGCATGGTGTTGGGTCTGCTTTTCAAACGCTAGGCTTAAACACTTTTAAGTATAGAAAAATTATTAATTTAACTGGCAAGGGCTTAGCAATATTGATTCCTTTAATTTTCGCAAGTATACCAATCACGCTCTATGTTAGATAGTAAAATACCACCAGGAGATTTAGCTAATAAATGGTCAGACTATAAGTCCAGAGTACCTTTGGTTAGTCCTGCAAATAAACAAAATATTGATATTATTGTTGTCGGAACAGGTTTGGCGGGAGCATCTGCGGCTTCTTCTCTCGCGGAGATGGGTTATAATGTAAAGACTTTTTGTTTTCAAGACAGTCCAAGAAGAGCGCATTCAATTGCTGCTCAGGGTGGAATTAATGCTGCAAAGAACTATCAAAATGATGGAGACAGTGTTTATCGATTATTTTATGACACAATTAAAGGCGGTGATTACAGGTCTCGTGAAGCAAATGTTCACAGACTTTCCGAAGTAAGTAGTAATATAATAGATCAATGTGTGGCGCAGGGTGTTCCCTTTGCACGAGAATATGGAGGTACGCTGGACAATCGCTCATTTGGAGGGGTACAAGTATCTAGAACATTTTATGCAAGAGGTCAAACGGGTCAGCAGCTTCTCTTAGGTGCTTACAGTGCTCTTAGTAGACAAATAAGCAAAGGCTCTGTTCAAATGTACAACAGGCATGAAATGCTTGATGTTGTCATGATTGATGGTGTAGCAAGAGGAATTATTGCTAGAAATTTACTCACTGGTCAGTATGAAAGGTATTTTGGGCATGCCGTTGTTTTAGCGACCGGCGGATATGGTAACGTATTTTATTTATCAACTAATGCGATGGGAAGTAATGTTACAGCTGCTTGGAAAGCATACAAAAAAGGCGCAATGTTTGGGAATCCTTGTTTTACTCAAATTCACCCTACTTGTATCCCAGTATCTGGTGATTATCAGTCTAAGTTAACGCTGATGTCAGAATCGCTAAGAAATGATGGAAGAATTTGGGTCCCAATTAAGAAAGGGGATACTAGAAATCCAAAAGATATACCAGAGGATGAAAGAGATTACTATCTTGAAAGAAAATATCCTGCTTTTGGGAACCTTGTTCCAAGAGATATTGCGTCAAGAGCAGCAAAAGAAAGATGTGATGAAGGCTATGGTGTTGGCGTAACTAAAATGGCTGTTTATTTAGATTTTAAAGATGCAATCAGTAGTTTAGGTGAAGACACTGTTAAATCTCGTTATGGAAACCTTTTTCAAATGTATAATAAAATTACAGGAGATAATCCTTATCATACTCCAATGAGAATATATCCTGCTGTGCACTATACTATGGGAGGCCTGTGGGTTGATTATAATCTAATGACATCTGTTCCTGGTTTATACTCAATTGGAGAATCTAATTTTTCTGATCATGGTGCAAACAGATTGGGTGCATCAGCTTTAATGCAAGGTCTTGCAGACGGTTACTTTGTATTACCTTATACAATTGGAGAATTTTTATCTAAAGATATAAGAACAGAGAAAATTTCTACCGAAGATGAACATTTTGTTAAGGCTGAAAAAGAAGCTAGAAAAAGAAATGAAACTCTACTAAACATTAAAGGGACGAAAAGTGTAGAAAGTTTACATAGAGAATTAGGAAAAATTATGTGGGATAATTGTGGAATGTCTCGAAATGAAAGAGATTTAAAAAAGGCATTGGTTGAAATTAAAGATTTAAAAAATAATTTTTGGAGTAATGTATTTGTGCCCGGTTCTGATAATGAACTAAACACTGAGCTTGAAAAAGCAGGAAGAGTTGCTGACTTTATTGAACTAGGTGAACTTATGATATATGATGCTCTTGATAGGAATGAATCATGCGGTGGTCACTTTCGTGAAGAGTATCAAACTGGAGAAGGTGAGGCGCTTAGAGATGATGAAAACTATACATTTGTTTCTGCTTGGGAATATAAAGGAAAAGATAAAGAGCCTAAATTGCATAAAGAAGATTTAGCTTATAAAGCAGTTACCCCTACTCAGAGGAGCTATAAGTAAGTGGAAAATTTTTCAATTAAATTAAAAGTTTGGCGCCAAAAAAATAACAAAGCTCAGGGAAAATTTGTTAATTACGATGTGGATGGTTTAAATGAGCATATGTCATTTTTAGAGATGTTAGATGTTCTGAATGAACGACTCATTTGTTCTAGAGAAGAGCCAATCGCTTTTGATCATGATTGTAGAGAAGGAATTTGTGGTAGTTGTTCAATGGTAATAAACGGAAAACCTCATGGGCCACTTAAAGGAACAACGACATGCCAGCTACATATGTATCATTTCAATGATGGTGATGACATAACGATAGAGCCCTGGCGGGCAAAATCATTTCCAGTAATTAAAGATTTAGTTGTTGATAGGACACCTTTTGATCGAATTATACAATCTGGTGGCTATATTTCCGTAAATACTGGTAGCGCACCTGATGGAAATGCTATACCAATTTCTCAAGAAGATGCCTTGTATGCGTTTGATGCAGCTGCATGTATAGGTTGTGGCGCATGTGTAGCTGCTTGTAAAAATGCATCGGCAAGTTTATTTGTTTCTGCTAAAATTTCACAATTAGCCTCATTACCTCAGGGTCAGCCTGAAAGAGATAAGAGAGTCGTTGCTATGGTAGATAAAATGGAAGAAGAAGGCTTTGGCCACTGTACAAACACGGGGGCATGTGAAGCAGAATGTCCAAAAGAAATTTCACAGGAATATATTAGAAAAATGAACTGGGAGTATCACAGAGCTAACATCAAAGGGTAGCCGATTAATTTTATTTTAATCTAAAGTTTACTGGTATTGATATCCAAACCCCAACCGATCTTTCTCTCTGCTTTGCGGGCCTAAATCTTGTTTTTCTTATGGCTTCCATTGCCGCTTCATCTAAGCCTGTATTTGGTATTCCTTTTAGAATAATTGTTTCTTTTACTCGTCCTTTTTCGTCGATAAAAGCTTGTACAACAACAACACCTTCAATACCTGCCTCTTGGGCTATCTCAGGGTACCTTGGTCTTATTGCGCTTATAGGTTTTGGTGGATCGTCATAAGGAATAAATTTTACTTTAGGTCCGCTAGGTGCTGGAGGAGCATCCCAAGCCTCAAAATCATCAAAATCTAAGTCATCCAACGTTACATCATCTGCGATATCTTCATCATCTGTGGGGACAGGTATTGAAGGCCTAGCTGGTGGTGGAGTATTGTCGATTTGTTGTGTTTGTGGGATGTCTATATTCTCAATTGCAATTTGTTCTACGTTTCCAAACTCAGATTCAGAAACAAATCTTGGAAATATTAAAAATATAAAAACGAGACTAAAGATTCCACAAAGCCCAGCGATTCTTACGATGATAGGGTATTTACCTTTTAAAGGGTTTGTATTTAGTTTCATTAACGAACGAGTGTTTTTGTAGAATAGTTAAGTTTTAGAGCATCGGCTTCACGCAATTCTTCATGAAGAGATGATATAAGTTCCATTTTTGCTTCTTCATCAGCTTTTAACGAAACAATTAGTTGCGGGTCTGAGACCCTTTTTTCATACATTATTTTCGCTACATCTTCAACAGCAAACAATCTGTCGTTTATTGAAACTAATCCTTCTTTTGACACCCAAATATGAGCAGTATGTCGTTTTCCTCTTAGCTTCTCTATTTTTTCTGCTTTTGGAATATTTACAGGTAAACCTGAATACTCACGCAATACAGTTGTGACCATGAAAAATATTAAAAGCATGAAAATAATATCAGGCATGGAAGAAGTTGGTATTTCGCTTGAGACTTTTGTTTTTCTTGTAAAGTTCATTAGTTTGAGTTGGCTATGGATATTTTTTTTGCATTAGCAATTTTTAGTTGGTCAAGAACCCGTATATAGTCTCGATAGTCTGTTTTTGGGTGAGCTTTAACCGAAACTATTATCAGCGGATTTTTTGCTAATCTTTTTTTAACTATCCTTCCGATTTGATCAACAGCGGTAGGTTCTTCATCTAGAAGTACTTTACCCTGTGAATTAATTAAGCAGTTTACAATATTCTTTTTTTGGATCTCAATTTCTACATCGCCTGCTGGGGGGAGGACTATTCCAAGACCTTTATCGGTGTCTATTGTCGTTGTAACAAGAAAAAACACGAGCAATAAAAAGGCAATGTCTGCCATGGAACCCGTTGGAATTTCTCCACCTTTGAATCGACGATTTCTAATCATTTAGTAATAGTTATTTTGTGTTTTGCAGATACTCAACAATCTTGATAGACTGTTCTTCCATATCTAAAATAAGCTTATCAATCATGGATACAAAAAAGTTCTGAGAAACTTGCATAATCATAGCAACAATTAATCCAAAAGCTGTTGTTAAAAGTGCTTGTGAAATACCTCCAGCAACTACTGCAGGGGATATGTCGTTTGCCATTTTAATATCTTCAAATGCTTTAATCATTCCAACAACTGTTCCAGTAAAGCCAAGCATTGGAGCAATAGTTATTACAGAATTAATCCATATCATGTTTTTTTCAAGAAATGCCATTTCTAGCCCGCCTGCATTTTGAACAGCTTTTTCAATCTCTTCTTTTTGTCTACCCATTTTAGAAAGACCTGCGTAAAAAATAGACGCAACAGGGCCAGATTTACTTTCACAAAATTCTATTGCTTTTTCTTTGCCTGAATCATCGTATGTGTTCTTTACATCTTCAAAAAACTTATCAGTGTCAGAACTCGAGTTAATTAGTGAGTATGCTCTCTCGCCAACAACGGCAAGACCAAAAAGTAGCGCGATAAGAATTGGCCACATAAAGCCACCACCTTGTACAAAAAAATCAACCATCTTATACCTCCATTAATTATGAAATAATTTATTTTTTAAAAATCTAAATAAGCAATTTAATTTGTAAACAGCTTATAATTTAATTACGGTAACTCAAGAAAGCATCAGCTTCGTTAAAATATTTTAAGGCTTCTGAAACTTGATTATCTAGAAAGAGTCTGATGCTTGCTGACTCATCTTTTCCCCATATTGTACCAGCAATTTCACTTTTAATTCTATTATATATAAAAGACTGATCAACCATCAAAGAATCAGAATTAAAGGAAATAGAATCGCTTTCTAAATAATCTAGAAATTGTGAATACACAGATTGGTTTACGTTCCAGTTTTTTTTAAAATTTTTAAAATTTTTGTAACCTAAATCATTTTGTGTAGCATATGTTGAGGAAAAATTAAAAACAGGTCTTTCTGGATGTCTTAAAAGACTTTGAGTTCCTTTTGTTAATTTATTTTTGTACGGAACATATTTATCAGGTGTGATTCCGCCACCACCATAAACAGTTCGGCCCTGTCTTGTCTGATATTTTGGTCTTAGCTTTTTTAAACTGTCCAAAACAGACTCTCTATCATTTGCATATAGTTCTTTATAGTATGTCAAGTCATCACCCTCTTCATAAGGACGCTGTATTAGTCTTCCACTAGGAGTATAATACCTTGCCATTGTTATTCTTATTGCTGCACCGCCTTCTAAGGGGAGTTGTCTTTGAACTAGTCCTTTTCCAAAACTAGTTTCTCCAATTATTAGACCCCGATCAAGGTCTTGGACTGCTCCAGAAACTATTTCACTAGCGCTAGCTGAACCCCTGTTTATTAAGACGATTAAAGAAAAATCATTTCGCCCTTTTTGAGGGTCTGAAATAAATGCTTGGTTAGAATCTGATATTTTCCCTTTAGTATATACTAAGGTATCTCTAGTAGATATGAATAAATTAGAAACTGCAGCAGCTTGTTCAAGATACCCACCGCTATTACCCCGAAGATCAAAAACTAATTTTTTAAAATTTTGTTTATCTAATTTATCTATAGCTTTATTTACTTCATCAATAGTTGTTGCGGAAAACCTTCTTAGTAATATATATCCAGTTTCTTCGTCAAGCATAGTAGCAGCGCCTACGCTATATATTGGAATGTCGTCTCTAATTATTGTCACATCAAAAGAATCATCAAGCCCTATCCGTTGAATAGTTATATCAACTTCAGTGCCTTTCTTTCCTCTTAGTTTTTTAACAACCTCGTCTTTTGTTATTTTGTAAGCATCATCTCCATTTATTGCAATTATTTTATCTCCAGATTTAAGGCCTGCATAATCAGAAGGGCTATCTGGGACTGGTGATATCACTGTGATGTAGCCATGGAGGATATCGAATTCAATTCCTATTCCTTGAAAATTCCCTCTAAATAATTCATCAATATTTTCCTGATCTTTTGCCGGAATATATGTTGAATGAGGGTCTAATTCTTCCATTAACCCATGGAATGCACCATCCATAATTTTGTCCATGTCAACATCATCAAAATAAAAATGGTCAACGTAAGAAATAATTTGTTGCATCACCATTATCTTATCTTTGAGGATTCTATATATGTTTTTATTTTTTGAATAGGCCTCTGGCATAAAAACTAACATTGCAAAAAGAAAACCAAATAATGCAGATGTCACTATAGGCCAGATGTGAGTGACGTTTTTTTTGGACATTATATTAAAGAATAGTGAAAGGGTGCTATAGACCTAGGTATAACATAGTTCTGAATGTTACACCTGTAAGAGAGTATTCTTCTGAGTCTCCGATTAGATACCTACTATTAAGTTTCCAACGGCCTTGGCCAATAGTACCTTTATTAAATCCAGCACTAATTCTAAGGCCAACCCTGTCTAGAAGTTGCCATTTGATAGCAACGTATGGTTGAAAATTGAAAAATGTTCCGCTAAGATCTGCCATAACGCCTGGAGCGTTCGCAGCATTAAAACCTGCGATAGGGGTATCGGTATCATCCACAGCATAATAATAAATTAAAGTAGAGTCGGTTCCATCGGCGGTTGTTTCCCACTTTTTAGATCCATATGAAAAATCGAACATTTCACCCCATTTAGGGTTAGCAGCATACTGATCAATAGATAAGTTTAATCGTCCAAGGCCCATCATTGCTCCAGCAGAAATTTCAAGGTCTTGAAAAACTGGCATTACATATTCAATTGATGCCGCTCCAAGAGCAATTGTTATTTTTGCTTCAATTGATGGATTGAAATTCCCATCATAGGACTTTGTGGCTTCATCTTGATATCCAGGATTATCATCTTCTATATATAATTGAACATTGGTTACTGTACTAATACTAGAACTGCCGACACCAGCATAACTTCCAATTCTCCATTTACCAGTCATATGAGCAAAACCTTCTCCTCCATGTACTACAAATGGAGTATCGAATTGATTAGGGTTCAACCCCAGGCTCTTCAACAAGTTTGTAGCTGGGAATTTATCGACATTTATATACATCGGACTGTACCCTATTCCGCCACCAAAAAAATCGGTAACAGGATATAAATCGAATTGACTATATCCTGTAGATAGTAAGATTGTAATATATGTAAGTATTTTTTTCACAGTATAAGACCTCTCCGCAAGTAAATGAAATCTAAACAATTTATGTACGAAAGATTAAATACAAAAGGAATTATATATCAAATTTGATGTATAAATTGCCCAAACTAATTTTTGGGCTTTTTCTTGGAAAAAACGGTGCTTTAACCTATATTTTTTGCTAGAGTAAACGAGGTAAGGGAGTTTATTTCTATATTCTCCTGCGAAATAGACATGTTTTGATCTAAATAATGGTCAACACAGAAAGTATAATTATGCGGAAAAATAATAATATTTTTGGTAACTGTGGGTATATGCTAGTACTAATTTTGTGCTATGAGTATTTATCCGGAGGCCAACTAAATAGAACTAGCGGTCTCTACGACCTTGATGGTGATGGTCGTAAAGAGGTCCTTGTTATTAACAGTTCTGATAGAAGAGCGTCATTGATTGAGTTTCAAGGTGAAGTAATTAGTGATACTTTATGGACTTTCATGCTTCCTGAGGGAACTTACTTTACGGATGTCGTAGTTTTAGATATTGATAAGAATGGTCAGCCTGATTTAGTAGCCTCTTCTAAAATTAACGCAGATAGCAACAATAACGGGTGGCTATACGTTTTCCAAGGAACAATGAGTGGTTTTTCAGATGAGCCACTTATTTCAGGATCATCTGGTCTCAAATTAAAAAATGTTCGCCCTCTTAACCTTTCTAAAATTTATGGGGTGTCAAATTATCTTTCTGTGTCTTTTGGGACACCAATTAGAAAGACTTTGGTTTTTCAACCTGAAATTCAAAATAATATGTTAAATATTAAAAACCCTAAGATGCTTTCTGATCCGTTAATTCAAAATGGATATGGGCATATGTATTCTGGTGGATTTAGCTCTAACGGAGGTAATTATGTTGCACAATTTTCAGCGGAGCTTAATACCTTAAAGGTTTCTATTTTTAATTCAAATAATAATTTTAAGCATGTCAACACTGAAATCTTAGGTCTTGGTAAAGCTCGTGGTATTATAGGTGCGGAAGTTCAAGCTTATAATAATCTGAAAAAAGGTGAAGAAGGCTTACTCATTCCTTTTAGAACTGGTGAGGTTAAAATTCTTAATTTTCAAAATGGGAAACTCAGTTTAGAAAACTCTGAATTTTCACATGGAGAATTATTTTTAGAAATGGAAAACCCAGATAAATCTGAGATATTAGATTTAGTTAGTTCAAGAATTGAATCAGGCTTTTACAATAGAACAATTACAAAAGATGACTACAGTCAAAATAGGAAAGATAAAAATTCTGGTTTATACAGAAAGCCTATAGAAGGACCAACTTTAGTTGACTACCTAAATAAGGCTGGAATTGTTAAAAAGCCTAGATCTCAAAATAAAGTTGAGATTCCAATTCAAAGTGCAGATATGAATAGTGAAATATGGGCGGCAAAAGCATCTGTAAGGGTGGAGCAAATAGATTCCACTTTATTATCCTTAGCAGATTCTATTTTCACGAATCCAATTCCTGATGAAGATAAAGAAATTGCCTTTCATAAGACTGTATTTGGACCTTCTGATTCAGTTGCAGTTTCAGAAACTTGGGAGGATACATTACGAAATGTTTTAGTTCCTGAGTCGATTGATTTAACACAAGAAGACAATAGTGGACAAAGTATTGACCTTTATTATGTTATGGCTATGACGCCTTCGAAAGGAAATCAAGACAGATATGTTTTTGATGGAGAGGCGCCATTTGGTATAAACGTAACCCAAATACCTCCCATGGGTGAAGCAACACATTTCCAGCACAGTGTATCCGCAAACACAAATTTTTTACGCAGAGGGAACGATTATGACTTTGCTTATACTTTAAAAGAACAAATATCTGATAGCGTAACTACACTTACAATGGTTCACGATATGCAAACTAATATAATATTCATGTCGATCTCGCCTGGAGTTGATTCTATTTCTCAATCTTATCAACCGGAAGCATTTGATCCTAAATTATTTGAATTCCCTGATTATTTTTTCGAAGGTTTTCCAACTAGCTTGGGAATGGATTTTAAAGATAAACTCATAAAGTTTTCATTTGATGATTCTGGAGATAGTGTTAATTACCGAGGATTGTACTTATCATCAACTACGCCATCAGTCCCAGCGCAATCATTAGCTGTCTTTTTAAATGAGGGAACTCTTCAAGCAATTAGAGGCGAGGTCAAAGTTCGTGAAAATGGTTCAAAAAAAATAACAACTCAATTTGATATAGCTGGTTATCTACAACCAGCAGCGATGTTCTCTAGACTAATTCAAGAAGAATTTTCAGACTCGCTTAAAACTAACTTGCTTCAAGGTGCTTATCTTGAAGATCCTCTTTTTGGTCCAAATGGAAAGCTACCAAAAGTATCTCATGAGCGTAGACTTCCAGAAGCGCAATTTGACCAAAAAAACCCAAAAATTCCCGTAGAGCCGCTAAAAGGGATTTATCCTGAGGGTCAAGGTGTAACAACGAACTCCAAGGCCAAAACAGAGATTGCCGCACCTGAGCCTCAAGGGCCAGTTGATGTGCCGGCCTCTACAGATATAGAAACTGTTAAGTTAGATACGTTATCTGATACTTTAAAAATGGAGAGTGCCAAAGTTGTACCAGACTCTTTAAGCAAAAATAATACTTTAAATAAAATTGGTAATGATAATCTTCCTGAATCAGTGGGGATTGATTCGAATAACCCTGAAATTGAAAAATAAATATTTTTGTAAAATGAAAATTTCTTTTCAAAAAATAAAAATACTATTTCTAGTTGTTAGCTTTTTCAGTTTAAGTCTATCTCAAAAAATTGTTCACATGGATGGTTCATTTGATTTAGATGGAGACAACTTATTAGAATTTATTTCATTGGAATTAGATCCTGATAAAAATGTATTTCCAACAATGGTGAGGTACAATGAGATTGATAGCGATGGATATCAAACAGCTATTTGGGAGTTTGATGCCCCTAAAGAATTAGATGGTTATTTTGTAGATGCAAAAATAGGTGATTTAGATGGTGACGGAATACCAGATTTAATAATTGTTATGAATCTTTCAAGGTTTGGAACTAACTCGACTCCTCATGTTTTTGTTGCTGTATATGGCTGGGAGGAAGATTCGTTTTCGGAACTGCCATCAGTTACATTAGATATTGGCAAGCAGGACAGGTCATTAAGGTGTAATAATTTTTCAATGCTAGATCAAGATGCCGACGGTGATCAAGAATTAGTTTTATCATTAGGTAGCCCCTATAGAGGTTTTGCATTTTTAGATCTAGATAATCAAGGAAGATTAGTAATAACGAAAAAAATTAGGCCAGATGAATTATTAGTTGGCTCAGGGTTATTATACTCTGCGACTGTTGATTATGATAACGATGGTTATGAAGATTTATTAGCTATAAGCCCTGAAGGCAATACAATCAAGGCACAGCCTTTTTATAATATTGGAGGCATTTTTGATTCAGGTCCTCTTATAATAAAAAACTTTAATGGTCTAAACGGTATTTTACATAATTCTTTTCAACTCACTGATTGGGATGCAGATGGATTCAAGGATGTATTGGCATCATTTAGATCAGGAGATATTATTGCGCTCACTCTTACTCCGGCTACTTTAGTGATTGAAAGGGTACCAGTACAACCTGGACCATTAACTCAAATAGAAATTGCAGACTTTGATCAAGATTCATATAAAGACTTACTAATGCTTTCAGCAGATATTAATGCTTTAACAATGCTTTCAGGTGAAGATGGTGGAATGGAAAGTGTTCGTAATGTCATGTCAAAAGTACCAGAGGAAATGCAAGTTTTTTCAATGTTACCTCTGACTAAATTAGGAAAGTACACAGGAAATGTAATTGTTTCTGGGTGGAATGGTAGCAAAAATTCTATATATATTTTAGATTTTGGTAAAAAATCAGCAGAGTACGACCAAGGATATTTATTAAGCACTGATTTTATTTCGGAGCAGTTACCAGATTTACTTTCTAACATAGAATATGTTCAACCAGAAGTCCCAGAAATATATGTAGAAGTAATACCTGAGCAATTCCCACAACTTCCTCAACCAGAAAAGGAAGTTATTACTGAAATGGGTGAACAAAGAATCGCTAGTGTTCCACAAGCACTAGACCCCACTGTTATTGAAGGGGAAGTTCTAAAAGAACAACCAAAATCTGTTCCGCCTAAAAAAGTTATTCGAACTCTAGAAAGTCCTAAAACCCTTAAAGAGGAAGAAATGCTTGGCCAGCGTTTACCCAAACATGTGTTGCCACAGTATGTCTTAACATTAAATCAGCCTTTTGAATATATGCTTTTAAGGGATACAACAGAGTCTTTTCATAGTTTTAGATGGCAAGTATCTCCGCCAAAAGGAATGTTTTTTCATTATGAAAGTCAAACAATTAGATGGGTGCCAAATCAGGAACAGTTAGATGCTTTTCCAGTTTCTTATTTAGTTAGGGTAAAAGTTGATGAGATAATGGAGTCATTATCTTCATTAGATAGTAAAAACCAAGAATATAAAACTGTTCCAGTATTAGAGAGTAGAGATGAACAAGTTTGGATTTATGTCAATGACCCGCCACGCTTTTTGACCCAGCCTCTTGGCACTGAGTTTGTTGCTGGCGGTACATTTCAGTATGAACCAATTGTTCGAGACAGAAATAAAGATGCTTCTTTACAATTCTTTTTAGAAATCGCACCTCCTGGTATGACGATAAATGAAGGAGTTTTATACTGGAAATCTGATAGTATCAATGCAGAACAATATGATGTTAGGTTAGTTGTCTCTGATGGATTTGAGAGAGATATACAAGAGTTTCAATTATCTGCAAGGTCTGGAATTAGAATACTATCTAAAGCGCCTACAATTGCTACTGTTGGTGAAAAATATGACTATGATGTAAAAGTATGGAGACAGAGAACTAGTCAAGAGGCTAATTATAAATTATTTTTTGGACCTAGTGGAATGAGAGTTGATAAAAAGTCTGGATTACTTAATTGGGTTCCGAATGAAACACAAATAGATACTGTCGAATACGCATTGGTTTCTACTCATGGCGTTGCTTCAGATACGCAGTTTGTAAAAGTATTTGTTAATCATCCACCTATTATTCAGAGAGCGCCTGCGCCAATGACAAAAGTAAATGTAGGTGCAATTTGGGATTTTGATTTAAAAGTACAAGACCCCAATAGAGGTGATAAATTAATTTATACGGCCCATGTCCTTCCTGATGGAATGCGAATGGATGCATATTCAGGCCGCTTACATTGGGAGCCTTCTACTGCCCAAGTTGATTTTCACAAGTTAAGAATTGAAGTTTCAGATGGATACCTTAGCAAGTTTATTGAAGCTGAATTTTTTGTAAATGCACCAATAAAAATAGTTTCTGTGCCAACGATGACAGCAACTGTTGGTGATGAGTACAGTTATAAATTAATAACTATTGATAGGAACAAAGGTGCTTTGCTACCCTTTGATAAGGTCGTAAAAGTTGAAGATGTAAGCAATACAAAGATTTACAGTATCAACATATCTGATGATGTAGTCATTCAAAATATTGACAGATTTTTAGGAGATTGGTATAATGCAAAAGAAGTATACTATGTGAATCCTAAATACCCTGCTGACACTTTAGTCTCAAGAGTAAATCTTAAAAGATATGTTCAAGAAGTATTTTATGAAGACAACCGTTTATGGGTTATTGCTTCTACTACTAATGGAAGAACAATTAAAATAAAAGATTTTCTTTGGGAATTTTTTCAAGGGAATAAAGGAAAACCTCCTCGCTTACTAGTAGAGAGAGTTAATCCAGTTCGTTTTACTCTAACGGAGTTTCCTGAGGGAATGGAAGTTGATGAGTCCTTAGGAGCAATAAAATGGATTCCAAAAAAAGCTCAGACAGATATGCATAGAATAGCTGTAATGGTTTCAGATGGATATACTAAAGACGAGCAAGTGTACGAAGTTTACTCAAATCACTTACCAACTATTATATCAAATACTCCAAGAATGGCCTTGGTTGGAGAATTATTTAAGTATCAAATAAGAGTTGAGGATTTAAATGAAAGTGCTAATCTAAAATATAGTTTAATAAAAGGGCCACATGGAATGCAGCTAGATAAAAGTGGCAAACTTTTATGGGTACCTAAGGCTGCACAAATAAATTATAATGACTTTGAAGTTTCTGTTACAGATGGATATGGCACAGATATTCAATCAGGAAAAATATTTATAAATAATCCACCTTCTATTATATCTACTCCAAAACCTGTTGGGTTAACTGGGCATACTTGGAGATATAAATTAACCACTGAAGATTTGAACGGAGACAGGGTAACTTATCGGGCTGTTAGATTACCTAAGTTCGCTAAGTTTGATAGACGGACCGCTACTCTAGAATGGACACCAAGAAAAAACCAAGATGGTGTTAATGATTTTATTTTAATGGCGGTTGATGAGCATGGAGCAACAACAACACATGATTTTCAAGTGCACGTTTTTTATGATCCAAGTGCAAGGCAATTAGTTAATAGTGGATGGCCTCTTATGTTGACATTTGTTGGAGTTGTTTTTGCATGGGGTGCTGGACAAATGAACTAACTAAAAAGATTATTAACGTATCTCTTTAGTTTTTTTTCGGGATCAAATTTTAGTATCATTTGAACAGCGTAAATATCTACTTTTGTTCCAAAATCTTTGATCTTCACCATGTCTTTTTCAGTAGTAATTATGAATTTAGATTTATATTTATTGGCTGTTTCTTGAATCTTCTTCAAGTCACTACTTTTAAATTTATAATGATCCGGATATTCGCTATGCCCCACAATATTACATCCAATTTTACTTATTGATTTTCTAAACCCTTCATTGTCACCAAGAGCTGAAAATAGATAGACGTCTTGAGATTCAATTTCAGATATTTTTATTTCATTATTATCTTTGTTTTTAAGTGTGCTACTTAACTCAACTAGGCTTTTAATTCTATCAGTTTTAATATTATTTAATTTTTTGAAAAGATAATCATTTTTATCATGAATATTTGTTTTTGTAAACACTAATAAATCTGCTCTTTTTAAATTTCTCAAGTGCTCTCTTAATAGGCCTACTGGAATTAGTCTATGAGTGTCCGATGTATCCTTACTATTAATTAGAACAATATCTAGATCTCTATGAAGAGCTCGATGTTGAAAACCATCATCCACAATGATAACGTCTATTTTAAAATCATTAATCATTTTTAAACCAGCTTGGTATTTAGATCTGCCAACAATAATTGGAATACCATCTAATTTATATGAAAGTAAAAATGCCTCATCACCAAATTTTTCCCAAAACAATGGTTTAATTATGCCATCTGTTACAACAACAGTGTCTTTTGAGGACCGACCATAACCTCTACTTATAATGCCGACATTTTTGCCAATAGATTTTAAGTAATAGGCTAAAAACGCTACCATCGGAGTCTTGCCAGAACCGCCAGTAGTTATATTTCCAACGCTAATTACTTTACACGGTAAAGATTGTGTTTTTATAATATTTGTATTATACAAGTAATTTCTAAGTCTAGAAACTAGCCCGTACAAGATAGAAAATGGGAAGAAACTAATTTTGAAAAAATAATTATCAATTATTGTTTTTAACATAATCTTTATTTTCTTCTTCTACATCATTCATTGCCTTTATTAAGGATCTTTTACACAATTCAAAATCATCATCAATTTTGAATGTTACAGGCTGTCCATATCTGAGATATATTTTCCCGAATTGTTTTTCTAAAAAAAAAGTATGCCAGTTTACGAATTTCCAATTTTTTGTTGAAATTGATGAAACAGGTATAATTAATGCACCAGTTTTTTGAGCTGCTTTTATTACTCCTGGTTTGGGGATTTTTTCAGGACCTCTTGGTCCATCAGGGGTAATACCAATTAAAGATGAAGGCTGTCTTAAAATTTTCACGATTTCCACAAATATTCTGGATCCCCCTTTTGAACTAGACCCGCGAAGAATTTTCCAACCCAATTGACTTCCAATTTTTGATATTAATTCACCATCTCTATTTAACCCTGCTAACCCATAATATTTATTTTTTGCTAAATGCATAAATGGAGTGAGTAATTTACCGTGCCATGTTGATATTATTACGCTCTTCTTATTTTTTAACGCTATCTCAAAATTTTCTGATCCCTTTATATCCCACTTGTTTGTCTTATAGATAATTAACAATAGCCACTTCGCTAAAAATGCTTGGCACCTAAGGAGTAAATTATCATAATTATTTTTCATCTATTTAAACTGTTAATGATCGTATTTGCTATTCTATCAAAAACACCATCTGGGCCTAATTTTTGTCTTAAAATATTATAATTTTCTAAAACTGTATTTCTTTTTTTAGAATTTCTATTTATGAAAGGCATAATATTATTAAATAATTTTTTGGGGTTCATATTACTTTGAATTAATTCTGGCACTATTTTTTTTTCAGCAATTAAGTTTACTATTGAAATAAAATTTATGTTCCCAAAAAAATTAAAAAGTGCATAATTAATAAATGAAGTTTTGTAGCATACAATTATTGGTAATGCTGCTAGTGCGCATTCTAAAGTAACAGTGCCAGATGAGCTAATGGCTGCACTTCCATATTTGAGTGCAGAAGAAGCGTGTCTTTCTATTTTTATAAAATCTGGTATATATGATATTTTAATATTATCTGATTTTACAACAAGAAATTGTATATCAGGGGTTTCATTAATTATCAATGAAATAGTTTTTAAAAAAACTGGCCAATGATAATCTATTTCTTGTTGTCTACTTCCAGGTAGCAAAATCAGCAAAGGTTTATTTTTTTTTAGATCATGTTTTTTGTAGAAATTATTTTTATCATTTTTTTCGTACGTTTTTTCTATGAATGGATGCCCTAAATATTGTGTCTTTAGGCCTTTAGAATTATACCAATCTGCTTCAAAAGGGAAAATAGATATAAATTCATTTATATGTTTTTTCATGAAATAAATCCGGTTTTCTTTCCAGGCCCATGTTTGAGGTAATATGAAGTATGTAATAGGAATGCCAAGATGTTTTATCTTTTTAACTAGTCTAAGATTAAAACCTGGATAATCTACAAGTATAAGTCTATCAGGTTTGCAGGATAAGATACTTGTAACAGTGCTGTCTAAAATTCCGAATAAGCTTGGTAATTTTTTTAAGACTTCGGTGAAACCCATAACTGACATTTGATTAATATGGTTACATATTTTCACACCAGCTTTAGCCATTTTATCTCCTCCATTGCCAATGTAATTGATATCAGAAGAAGCTTTTTTTAATGACAAAACTAGTTCTGCTGCGTGAAGATCGCCTGAAGGCTCTCCAGCAGAAATAAAAACAGTACTCATTTTATCGTTCATAAAAAATAAAAAAGAGATATTATCTTAGTTTTGAATGAAATAATAAAGATAATAAAAATAATATTTTGTAATGTTCGTTTTTCTGTTTTTATAGTACTGAATATATTTTTTGGATTCGTTTTATTTCCGTTGTCCCATCGAGTAAGTCTAGGTAAAAGTTTTGGGACATTTTCAGTATAGGATTTATATTGATCTTTAAACTTTACTCTGAGCGTTTCTTCTTCTAAAGATATAATAAAATAATATTGAATGACAAAAAATATTCCTACAAGAAAAAAAAGTTCCCACATTAATAGCCCTCCTCCTAAAAGTGCTACTCCGAGATATATAATTATATTTCCCCAATATAATGGGTTTCGTGTTTTTGAATAAGGACCTGAAGTACACAAAAAAGGGGCTCCTACTTTTCTAGTCCTAGTTGCTCCACCAGCAAACCGGACAGCATTTACTCGAATGATTTCACCCGCAACAATTAATCCAAACCCAATAAAGGTAAAAGGTGAATAAGGGCTGCTAAAATATATGATTGTTAATGCGATTGGAATAGGTGTGTAGCTTCTAAATTTGAAAAATATATTTCTTATATCCATTATTTTATATCCTCAAGAATCATTTTATTTATTTTTGTAACCACATCAAGTGCATTGCGAGCATCAGAACCATTTACTATTGGCTTTTCAATTTTAAGTATAGAGTTTACGAAATTATCAAGTTCCATGCGCAGCGGGTCATAATCTTCAACCAGAGGTTTTTCATAAGTAATAAACTTATCTTTGTTCTTGTGAGAAAAAGATTCTGCTATTAGAGCATTTTTAATCTGTTTTGAATCTTGAGTTATATTATAAATTTCTGTCTGACCAATTAATAAATCTATTGTTGAATATAGGTTATTCTGGAATATTTTTATTTTCCGAACCTTATCTTTTGAAATTCTGCTTGATGTAACACTTGATACTGTACCATTTGAAAACCGTATTCTTGCATGAGCAATATCAACAGAGTCGGTAAGAATAGAAACACCACTAGCATGAATACTTTTCACCTCAGATTTAACTAGTGACAATAATATATCAATATCATGGATCATAAGATCAAGAACAACAGGGACATCAGTTCCCCTATCTGTATATGGAGCGAGTCTTTGTATCTCAATAAATTTTGGGTTCAAATCATATTGTTGTAAGGCTTTGAGAGCAGGGTTTAATCTTTCAATATGCCCAACCTGAATAATTAAGTTATAATTTTTTGCAATTTTTATTAAATCATCTGCTTGAGAAACTGTTTTGGTAATAGGTTTTTCTATAAAGACATTACAATTAAATTCTTTTAATGCTCTTTTTGCAACATCATAGTGTGCCTTCGTTGGTGTGACTATTGATATCCCATCGCATCCCTTCATAAGTGATGATACATTATCATGATATTTAACACCGTATTGTTTTGCTATCTCTAAACCTCTCTTAGAATCATTGTCATGTAATCCCAAGAAATTAATGTTCTTCATCTGGACATAGTGTTTGACATGGTGCTGTCCGAGGTGACCTACTCCAATAACTCCAATGTTTATTTTTTTTGAATTCATAAAATTAAATATTTCTTTAATTATGCGCCTTTCAAAGTTGTTAATTAATTAGTGAAATCTCCATAAAAATAATTGAGTAAAAAAACTTGCATTTAGTATCTATATAAATCAACTTTAGGCGTAATTCGTAGGTAAAATCGGAGTTTCGTTATGAGGAACGATATAAAATCCGGGATTGGGTATATAATACCATTTGGGGCTGTTATTGGTTTTTTTACTGCTCTCTTTCTTGGACAGTTTTTAATTAGTATTATTATTGCCATAGCAGGTATCTTGGTATGGTTTTTGTATATGGTTATAATGGAATCTTCTCCGCCATCTAACTTAGGTAACTTAATCATGTTTTTTGGTGTGCTTCTTTCAGTCGGTGTTTTTATGGGCTTTGGAGTATCTCAAAATATGTGGGGAGGTGTTGAGTTTGTTTCAGAGGGGTCATTATTTGCTCTAGTGATACTTTTCTTTTCTGTTTTGACAGGTATGCTTTTTAGGGGGCAGTCTTTCATCCAACAACCTGCAGCATCATATGATTTGAATGCTCAAGAAAAAAAATGGGTTGAAAATGCACTTCAAAGTGAAAATAATCCTATTGGTTCAGTAGATCCAAAAGTGATTGTTGTAAAACAAGAGACTAAGTCGAGTAATGAAAATGATAGTCAGAGCAACACAGTAGATTCAAAACCTGAAGTTTCTAATCAATATAACAATCCATATGTATATGCATATCCACCAGAATATTATTATGACGAAGATGATTATGATGATGAAGATGATTATGATGACGAAGATGATGATTACGAAGAGTAATCATACAACAAAGATTTTTATTATTTAGACGTTGAATTTAAAGAAGATGCAATCTCCATCTTTTACAATATATTCTTTTCCTTCAGTCCTTGTTAGCCCAAGATTTGATAATGCACCTTCTGATCCATGGGTAATTAAATCCGAATAGCTAAAAACTTCAGCTTTAATAAAACCTCTCTCAAAATCGCTGTGTATTACTCCAGCAGATTGTTTTGCAGTTAATCCTTTCAGTATTGTCCATGCTCTTACTTCGGTTGGACCCGCTGTGAAATAAGTTTGTAATCCTAGAAGATCAAAACTTGTTCTTATAATCCTCTTTAAACCTGACTCGCTCAAATTATACTCAGCTAAAAAAACGTTTTCTTCTTCTTTTGATAATGTTGATATTTCTTGTTCAATAGAGGCGCATACCTTTATGACCGCACTATTTTTAGTTGAAGTATATTTTATTAGTTCGTCTAAATATTTACTCGTTGAAGCGTTTATAGTATCATCTTCGCTAATATTTGCTGCGTATAAGATTGGTTTATTCGTCAACAGGTGAAATGATTTTGAAACTTCAAATTCTTCAGGCGAATATTCTATACTATTGGCCCACAATCCATCACCGCAATGCTTCACAAGCTTTTCGAGTAGTTCAACTTCAAAATTCAATCTTTTATCACCACTTCTCGCTAACTTTTTTGTTTTACCAAGTTTTTTTTCGAGAGCATCTAGATCAGCAAGTAATAATTCAGTTTCGATAATTTCTGCATCCCTTACAGGGTCAACTTTGCCATTCACATGAACAATGTCGGGATCATCAAAGCATCTAACAACATGAATAATAGCAGATGTTTCTCTAATTTGGCCTAAAAATTTATTTCCTAATCCTTCTCCTTTATTTGCTCCCTTAACGAGACCGGCAATATCTATAAATTCGACTGTCGCAGGTACAACTTTTTCCGGGTTGTAGATAGATTTTAATTTATCTAAGCGCTCATCTGGCAAATTAACAATGCCAACATGGGGGTCGATTGTGCAAAAAGGAAAATTTTCAGCTGGAGCGTTTGATTTTGTTAATGCATTAAAAAGCGTTGATTTTCCTACGTTGGGGAGCCCAACTATACTACATTGAAAAGACATTAAAAAGAATCCAATGAAGGATCTTTTCCAAAATCATATACTAAGTTATCAAAAATACCGACTTGTAAGTTTTTTGCTGTATATATTTTTTTATCATCAGCTTGCATTTCAGCATCCGCCCATATCATAGATTTAGATTTTGTAATTAATTTTTTTACAGAAACATTGTAAACTATTTTTTTATGATAAGGTCTTACTTGCCCACGAAATTTGACATCGCCTACTCCCAAGGCTCTACCCTTGCCCTGCGCACCGCTCCAGGTTAGAAAAAACCCCACTAACTGCCACATACCATCTAATCCTAAACAACCAGGCATTACCGGGTCACCTTTGAAATGACAATGAAAAAACCAAGATTCATCAGTTATATCCATTTCAGCAATGATTGAACCTTTATCATATGTTCCACCCATGTTTTTAATGCTTAATATTCTGTCAATCATTAGCATTGGATCTTGAGGAAGCTTAGCATTGTTTTGACCAAACATATCTCCATTCGCCATTGATAATAAATCTTCTTTATTGTAAGAATTTTTTTGACTCATATAATTAAATTCCTTTTATTATGTAATATATTGGAGTGATATATTATTACCAAATTGTGAATTATACATTTGAATCTATTTAGTAATTAAAATTTTGGTAATTTATTATTTAAATATATGGAGGAATTATGTCTAAATGGGCTTTAATACTTGGTGCATCAACAGGGCATGGCGGTGCTACTGCAATTAGTCTTGCTGAAAAAGGTTATGGGATTATAGGGTTTCACTTTGATCGGGGTGAAGTGAAGAAAGAAGCAGAAAAAACAATTTCCAAAGTAAATGAATTAAATGGCGGGTTGTGTCATTATTGGAATACAAACGCGGCTTCTGAAAAGGCAATGGATAAATATATTCCTGAAATAAAAAAAATAGTGGGAGATGGCCAACTTAAACTATTTTTACATTCAATTGCTTTTGGTACTACCACTAACTTCTTTGGAGAAGCACCAGTAACTCAGCGACAAATGGATATGACTGTTCATGTTATGGGAAATTCTTTACTTTATTGGACACAAAAATTATTTGAGCAAAAATTAATAGGCGAAGGATCTAGAATTTTAGGATTAACTAGTGAAGGTAATTATCTAGCTATGGAGGGGTATGGGCCAGTTAGTGTTGCAAAGGTAGCTATGGAGGCAATCATTAGGCAAATTGGTTGGGAGTTGGGAGAGTTTGGAATTACAGCAAATGCAATTCAAGCAGGAATAACGCCAACGCGTGCATTGACCAAGATTACTGATCGATGGGAAATTTGGGTCGAAAACACAAAAAAAAGAAACCCCATGCGTCGAACCACAACTCCGAATGACGTTGCTAATACTGTTAAGCTTTTACTAGAGCCGGAGGCTGATTTTATTAATTGTTCAATCATTTATTGCGATGGGGGAGAGCACAGATCTGGCTCGTTTTAATAAAACAGAAAAAGTTCTAACTAGGGTTGTTTTTATTTTGAAGAGTTATTTTCTCTTTAATTAGCTCAACCAGTTCATGAGTATCAGGGGAGGGAGATAAACCAAAGCTGTTTTCAGCTTCTCTTAGCGCATATTCCCACCAACCTTTTTTTGTGTATGAAAGTGCTAGTTTAAAGTGAGCTGTTCCTAAAATTTTAAATTGTTCCCTGTCTAATTTGCTATGGTCAGGAGGAAGCAGTCGACTGACTTCACGATACTCTGTTATAGCATCATCGATTAGACCTTTTTGAAGATACCAGTTTCCTAGTTCAAGATGTTGTTCTGGGTCTTTTTCGCAAGCAAATAAAAACATCAGGCCAAATGCTATCAGAAGTTGTTGTACGTATTGTTTATATAATTTCATAATAATCAACTATGAATATTGATGTGCATGCGTTCTAAAATCAAGTATAAAATAAATTAAGCAGATAATTTATTTAGCCGTGGGTCTTTTACAAATAAGTGAAGAATTAGCAATGCTATTAGTAAGCAAAGCCCTATAATGTAAAAAGATAAAACAAGTTGACCTCTGGTTATTAAAAACCCAATACCTACTAAAAAGATTAAAGAAAATGGCGCTAAAAAAGAGTCTATTAATGCCATATAGGTCTTTTTATCATCTAAACCAGCAAAATCATAAATTAAATTCATTGCTGAAGGCATAAAAGCGCCTTGCCCTGCGCCAATCGCTATAAATATAGAATATACCCAAAACATGTTTTTTGAGAACAAAGCTAGAATTACTGCTAACAAGTGAAATGAATAAGCTATTAGCATAGTTGTTTTGTGTCCATGTTTATCTCCTAGGTGTCCTGATATATAACTAGATATACCCATAGAAATAACATTTAAAACGGTGAATGAACCAATT
>Ga0115000_10001069_pt1 | contig 24832 bp, 17 predicted proteins | sample ArcticOcean_MG_C_6_FD_89690 | JGI IMG/M metagenome (GOLD analysis project Ga0115000, IMG submission 89690) | Marine microbial communities from western Arctic Ocean - ArcticOcean_MG_CB8_128 | ecosystem: Environmental > Aquatic > Marine > Oceanic | place: Arctic Ocean: Canada Basin | collected... | reverse complement strand
CCGCTGCAACAGCTTAAGAGCGCTTTGCAGGATTTGAATTGGCGCAAAGCCTCCCATTAACTGGGGGCTCTAATTTGGCAGGTATTCAGATGCAAGAATTCCGTCAGATAATCGTGATTAATTCTGTTAAGGTGAGTAATCGTTACTAATTGCGTAAGCCCGTGAAATCGAGTCATTACTTCGCCAACCGTTTGTCTATGAGCCAAAAAATTACGGTCTTAATGACTGTTGTATTGTTAGGCTTTGTTGCCGTGGTTGGTGTTGCCATCATACAGGTTAAGAATTTAGCTGATATATCTGCACGACTAACCTCTGCCAACTTACCGTTGATTCATTCGGCATCAAATATTGGCTTTTTAATCCAGGCTCAGTATACAAGTGCTCAGCGAATCATCTTATCCAATACAACTGAATCGTCAATGAGTCCATTGTTGAATGTGGTTTCATTTAACGGTGTTGAATTTTTAGAAAGCGGCCTATTGCTGCAACAAACCATCGCTGAAGTGGAAACAAGGATACGGGTGTTAGCTAGCGAAGAAGGTTCACAGCACACGATGGTTGCAGAAAATAAATCCAGCTTGTTGTCTATTTTGTTTGAGTTAAGAAGGTCTACCCAAGGTTACCAAAAAAAGGTAGAGGCTTGGCTTCAAAGTAGGCCTACATCAGCTAATACTGGGGCAATGTTAAGCCAGCTGTCAGGCATTGAAGTGCTCACGGACAAGTATTTTTTAGCCTTTGATGAGATGATAAAATCTGTCAACCAGGATACAGAAAGTGAGGTTTTTTTTGAAGAAAAAATCGCCATTGGATTAATTATTTTGACGACGCTATTAGCGTTAGTCCTAGTATTGACCATAATGTACGTCATTGTAAGAAATATAATAGCTAAGCCTTTACAACAACTCACGGATACGATAAACGTCTTTGCGCCCTTGCATAAAGTTGAAGAATCGGAGTTTGAGAAGTCAATTATCCTGCGTCAAGACGAGTTGGGCCGAATGGGACGAAGTTTTAATCGGCTTAAACACGATCTGTGGACCCAAGGTGAAGATCTTGCCAAGGCCATTAATGAGGCCGAGCGAGCGAACCGTGCTAAGTCAGTTTTTTTGGCTTCTGCCAGCCATGACCTGAGGCAGCCACTAAGTGCAATGCAAATGTACATTGCGGCTCTAAGGCAAAAGGTGGAATCCCAAGATATTGTTAAAATAGTGGATGATATTGATGCTGTTTCTGTATCAACAACTCTGTTGTTAAATGCGCTGTTAGATGTGTCACAGCTAGAAGCGGGGGCTATCAAACCTACAAAAGAAAATTTCTGCGTACAAAATCTACTACAAAGTGTTGCTCGTGCATATTTACCTTTAGCCGAGGAAAAAGGCATACGTTTGCGGATTGTGCCGTGCCATGTGTATTTATACAGCGATATTACCTTGGTTGAACGTATTATCAGTAACTTCGTTTCCAACGCCTTACGTTACACCCGAAGTGGATCTGTGCTTGTTGGGTGCCGCAGACGCCAGCAACATTTATGTATCGAAGTAATGGATACCGGTTGTGGCATACCCAAACATCAGCTTTCTCCCATTTTTGATGATTTCTATCAACTTGATAACAAAGAAAGGGATCGAGGCAAGGGCCTTGGTTTAGGCTTAGCAATTGCTAAGCGTTTGTCCATTTGTTTAGACCATGATATTGAGTGTGACTCCAACTTAGGGCGTGGGTCGCGGTTTGCAGTGCAAGTGGATCTGGGATATGCAACTATGAATCCAAACACCTCAACCTTATCAAACTTAGGAGTTAAGTCATTACTCGGTGAGCGCATTTTACTGATAGAGGATAACCTTGAGGTGCAGAAGGCGAGTAAGCAGTTGTTGGAATCTTGGGGTTGTGTAGTGCATTGTGCTCAAGATGCAGCAGAGGCCTTGGCGTGGGCTACCGGTGCCAGTCAAACTATACCTGGACTAATTTTGGCGGACCACCGATTGCCAGGCGTGGCTAATGGCGTCGAAGCCGCCCAGCGAGTTTGCATGACGTTAGGTTTGGATATCCCTACAATAATTGTTACTGGCGACGTGGATGACAATCATATTAAGGGCATCAAAGAACAAGGTTACCTAGTCTTGTGTAAGCCCGTAAGGCCAGCAAAACTGCGGGCAGCAATATCAAACCATCTATAGGCTAATCTTCTTGAGCTTTACCATAAAAGGCCACAGCCTCGGTTCGGTTTTTCACCTGCAGCTTTTTAAACAACGCTGACACGTGCATTTTAATGGTTGGTAAGGTCAAACCTAACTGATCGGCGATGGCTTGGTTTGAAAGACCTGATTGCATTAGTTTCAACACATCTTGTTGCCTGCGGGTCAGATCTACAGTTGGGTTTGGTTGCAAGTTTTGTGCAGGTGCGGCGACGTCATCGATAAAATTAAGCACATGAGGGGGAACATAAATACCACCTTCTAATATTAACTTAATAGCACTTAGAGTAACGTTAGGGGGCAATGACTTTGGAATGTATCCTGAGACGCCAGTCGCCATTGCAGTTCGAATTGAGTCAATGTCATCACGTACGGAAACGACGATAATTGGAACATCAGGCCACTGGCGGCGGATTGAAGTAAGGCTGGTGTTAACGTCCATGCCAGGCATATTTAAATCGAGCATTATAAGATCAATATCGGCTTGGGTAGATAACACCTCGATAACTTGATTATAACTATTGGCTTCAAAAACTTTGCAGTCTGGTGCTGCCATAGCAACAACTAGGGCTAGACCACCTCTAACTAGAGCATGGTCATCTGCAATTAAAATGCGCAAATTTTGCGCAGGGAATAGGGCGCCGGTGGCGCTTGAATAGGTCATAAGAAATCCGTCTCTAAGTTGTTAATAATAAAGGTGTTCAATGTTGTTTAATCAGGTGTTCGGTCTAATCTTATTTTGATAGGTAAGGACGAGGCGCTGGCGAAAATTTTCGGCCATGATGGAAATGATGAGTAGAGAGCCAATGGCTACCATTTGGTAGTATGAATTTATACGCATCAGGTTCATTCCGTTCTGAATTAAAATGATGAAAATGGCTCCTAAAACCACATTATGTAATTTACCAATTCCACCGTGTAAACTTACGCCGCCAATAGCGCAGGCTGCGATTGATAGCAAAGGGTAACTCACCCCTAAATTAGATTCACCCGTTTCCAGCCTTGCGGTGATTAAAAGTGCTGCAATGCCAGTAAATAAAGCTGCAGTAGTGTAGGCAATCACGAGGCATAATTTGGTATTAATCCCCGACAATTGAGCAGCTCTTAGGTTGCCACCAATTGCATATATATAACGCCCCACCCTGGTCCAATTAAGGAATATGTACATTAAACTTATGCAAGGAAGGGTTACGAGAATAGGTACGGGTATGCCAGCCCAGACGCCATAACCAAAAATGTCGGTAAAACTTGGTGGCATACCATAAATGGGGATACCACCGGTCAAAGATAAGGCTAAGCCGAGCACTATCGATGACATACCTAAGGTCATGATAAAGGCGGGCACACGGAACCACGCAACACCAATACTGTTAACTAGCCCAATGCTCGCACAGGCCCCCAGGCCCACTACGCACCCAATTAAAATCGATTCCCAGCCAGAACCATGCCCTGACCACATTGCACCCATAGTAAGAGATGAGGCGACTGAGGTCATAGCAATCATTACGCCAACAGATAGATCTAAGCCTGCAGTGAGCATAACTAACATTTGTGCCATTGCAACCAGAATTAGGTAGGTGGAATGCATGGAAATACCACGCAGATTCGCTTGGGTGAGAAAGTACTCACTAGAAAAGCTAAAACCAAGTACTGCCAAAACTAGAAACCAGGGTAAAACACCACCTCTTATGTATAAAAAAATAATGAAATTGGTAGCCTGAGAGGTATAGGTTTGCCAATCTGCTGGCTTTTGATTAAGTCGGGTTTTGGTCATGATATGGATGCCTCTCGTTGGTCTAAATAACGGCTTAGAGTAGCTTCATTAATATTTTTATGGGGTATTTCAGCTAATAATTCTCCACGGTCAACAATATAAACGCGATGAGCGATGTTGGCCACTTCACTTAAGTCAGAAGAAATTAATAATATACTTGCGCCAGCATCACAAAAATCCTGCATAAGGCGGTATATTTCTGCACGTGTGCCTATATCCACGCCAATGGTTGGTTCATCAAGAATGAATAACTGTACATCACGCACAAAACCTTTAGCCAGCATAACTTTTTGTTGGGTGCCACCTGACAGATGACTAAGTAGGTTCTCAATGCTTAGCTGGTTAATTTTGAGTCTGCGGCTCACACTTTCCATTATCTGCTTTTCACCTTTTCGTCGCACCCAAAAACCAGTTGAAAACTTAGCTAAGTTCAAAGAAGGTAAGGAAATATTCTGGCGTATGCTGTGGTCCATAATGAGACCTTCAGTGTGGCGGTCAGCAGGTAAATAAAGCATGCCCCTGTCTAACATTGCGCGGGGCGTAAGGTCGTTTATGCCTAAGCCTTTATTATAAACTTGGTCATCCAAATAAGTGATGATCCCCGACTTGATTTGATTTAACCCAAAACAGGCTCTTGCAATATCAGCTGCACCAGATCCAGCAAGACCAGTGAGTCCCACAATCTCTCCCGCATTGACCGTCAGGCTAGCATCCTGTACCAGAGAGTTTGTTAAGCATAAGTTGCTGATATTTAATAACAGCCTACCAGTGTTAGGCTTTATAGTGGGGAAAAAAGACTCAAAGCGATGGCCAAATGCAAGTTCAATAAGTTGGCCTTCATCAATATCAGACGTTGTGTGAGTACCCGTTAAGTGGCCATCTTGCAGTATGCTTACTCGATCGCTTAAACGAAAAATTTCACTGGTTCTATGGGATACATAGACCACTCCAATGCCTTCTTTTTTAAGTACATCAATCATGGCAAACAACTGCTTTGTTTCTCGACCAGATAACGCTGCCGTAGGTTCATCCAATATCATGATGGCAGGCTTGCCATGGAAGGCTTTGGCTATTTCGACCATCCGTTGCTGGGCATGGGATAAATGGATAACTAATTGGTTAGGGTCCAGGTCAAATTCCAAGCGTTCTAATGTCTGTTTTGCCCACTGTCTTAATTTAGCTTTTTGTAGAAAGATGCCACTTGAAAGGTTAGATCCTAAGAATAGGTTTTCTTCTACTGTAAGTTGAGGTACTAAGGTGTATTCCTGAAATACGGCACTTATACCAAGGTCCTTAGCATGGTGTACGGAGTCAATTTTGACCCGTTCATCATTGATGAATATATCCCCACTAGTGGGTTGTATATCCCCAGTAATTATTTTCAATAATGTGGATTTACCGGCGCCGTTTTCACCAAACAATGCATGCACTTCACCTGCATAGATGTCAAAATCTAGACTCTGCAAAGTGGTGCTGCCAAAATAGTCTTTGCTTACACCTTGCAAGTGAATCAATGGCTTCGCATTTCGAACATGTAATTGATTGGCAAGCTGGGCTTCATTATGTTGGCTAGTAATCTTCATTTAATCCACCGAAAAAACTGGCGACCAGTACTTTGGTGCGAGTGTGGTATGACTTTCAAAGTTGTCAATATTCTCTGGCGTGACAATTATGATAGGCGGTTGTACATGTTCAGTAAGCCTTCCAGTTTGGCCAAACTCAGGCCTGCCGCCTGTGGCCATGGGTAAGCCTTCTAATAGCCTTACTGCTTGGTCTACAGACACACGTGCTTGGATAATCATTTGATCTGATGGCGCCATGGCAACTTGACCTCGGCGAATAAACATATCCATTCCGGGGGTGTAATAGTAGGCTACAAGTTTAACTTCTTTGTCTAATTTTCTTGAACGTAAGGCTCCTACTGCACCCTCAATACTCGTTGCAGTGCCAACAATATAATCAAATTCGGGTTGATCAGCCAAGACGTGAGTTTGCATGGCTGCTTCTACCAGTTTTAGCTGAATTGCCTTGCCTGTATCGCCCCATTTGGTATCCAGAATTTCTACCTGAGTACCCAACAACGCTTGACGGCATCCTTGGTCTGCTGATATAGACCAGCCGGCACTGGGAGGCCCAGGAAACCAGATAATTTTTACTTTTTCTTGATCTTGCTGGTGCTGCAGAGCGATCCACTGACAGGTGGTAAAACCCATGGTGGCAAAGCTTTGTAGTGAATTTGCATCTACCACTGTATTGATGCCAGTAATAATTACAATGACAGGTATTCCTTGAGCTCTTATCAAATCTATTTGTTTGGCATTTCCATGACTTGATATTGGGCCAATAATCAGTGCGTCAGCACCATTAGCAATACAATCATCCACTTGATTGAGCTGAGTTTCTAAATTGGTGTACCCGCCGGCCTCAAGTATCGTTATCTTTTGATTGAGGCGTTTAGCTTCGCTAATAATACCGAAGGCAACACCAGCCCAATAAGAGTCTTTAAGGTGAGGGAAGGAGACACAAATGTGATGTTTTTTCTGCACCATACTCGCATCTAACGATTGATAGACGACCTGTTCAAGTTGATCTACGTGATTTGTGGCTTCGGCCCAACACCTTAATTCGCCATTGGTGCAAGCAGGGTTGTAGATGCCAACTGTAGTGGCCCAAGAGGAGGTGCTACTAGCCTCAGCAACTGTTGTCACTGTAAGTCCAAATCCTAGTCCAAAAACGCATACTAAACCGAATAGGCAATATCTACACATAGATTGCCTAGGGTCATAAATCGGGCTCTTGTATATGAGGTGCGCCTCATTTTCGAATTTCATATGCGTCGACCATGGAGTCGTTGAACTACCCCCAGAGTATACACCCTTGAATTGCATTAGCGAACGAAAGTATGGGGAAGAAATTAATCTACATACTTTCTTGACTAAGTATGTATTAAAGCGTAAAAGTATACATACTTTAGATCGTATCTCTTGTTCTGAGTAAATACTTTCAAGTCCTTACAAGGTCAGTGATACGCAAAAGTATGCTTTCAGATCGATAGCATCATTAAACAATTGGAGACTTTAGTAATGAAAATAAATACAAAACTGGTCTTTTCCTGTGCACTATCACTGGGATTGTCCTCTGCAGTAATGGCAGCTGGCATGGACGAAATTCCACAAAGTATCAGGGATCAAGTATATAACCCTAAATTGACTGATCCTGCGCAGCCCTTGGGCGAAAGCGCGTACCGTGATTGGAAATCTTCGCGTCAACCACCGTGGACTGTTGGTTATGCAAGCACTTATGCAGGCAACACTTGGCGTAAGGATGCAATGGAGCGTTTGTTAGGTGAGTTAAAACCAAAGTGGCAGGGTTTGGGGCTCCTTAACGACATTATTGTCACCCAATCGAACCTCAAGGATTCCCTCCAAATCCAGCAGATCAGACAGTTAGTTGACCAGGGTGTCGACGCTATTATCATCTGTTGCTCTAATCCAACAGCACTAAACCAATCTATTAAATATGCCTACGATAATGGCGTTGCCGTATTTTCCTTCACAGGGTATCTGACATCCCCTTATGCAGTTAACTCTTCGGTTAACTATCATCAAGCAGGTTACGAAATCGGCCGCTGGATGGCCGAAGAGATTGACGAAAAAGGTAATATTTTGGTGGTTGAAGGTATCCCAGGAGCGTCTGCCTCAGATTCTCAAAACCGAGGCGTATTAGACGGCTTAGCTCAGTCGCCAGATATAAAAGTGACTGGCAATATAGCTCATATGTGGACTTCACAAGTGGGTCAAGCAGAAACCCAACGTTGGTTAGCCACTCACCCAAGACAGCTAGACGGTATTGCGGTGCAATCGTCTGGTGAAACGGGTGTGCTACAGGCTGTATTACAGTCTGGCCGAGACATTCCTCCGATGTCTATTGGTGGTGAAATGGGTGCCCTATGCTATTGGCGTAATAACCCTGAATACATCAGCGCAGCTATCCAAACGTGGCCCCCTGGTGATGATATCGAATTGGGTTGGAATATCATGATGCGCACTATGCAAGGTCAAGGTCCAAAGATTCAATCTGTACTTGTACCTTCTGTAACCATCGATTATGACGATGTTAAAGCCGTGCTAGGTGAAGATTGTGATCGCAACTCTACTGAATGGTACAACGTAGGCGTTGAAAGATGGGGCGGTGAAAACTACCTCAATAACTTTTTCTTAAATCCTGCAGACCCAGAAAAGTACGATCCTGCGTCGCACTAGCTGTTAATAGAAACTTATTGGGAGTCAGGAAAAGTGGTTAACTCAACTCAGGCTAACATAGCTGCTACCAGTGGTGGTAATGAAGAAAGTTCAACGACCTTTCCTGGCGATCTTTATGTAAAAAATGTATACAAGTCATTCGGCGTTACAAAGGCTTTGGATGGCGTTTCCTTTACCGGCCACTTTGGAGAAATTCATGCAATTATTGGCGGTAATGGTTCTGGCAAAAGCACCCTAGCAAAAGTATTAGCAGGTGTACTGCCCATAGATTCCGGTAAGGTGTCCGTAAACGGGCATCATCCAACTACACCAGGTGAGTCGCGTTCGATTGGCGTTGCCATGGTGTTTCAAGAAGTATTAGTCGCAGACGAATCTTCCGTGGTTGACAATTTGTTCGTCGGTGCTGATGGTTTTTTCTCCAAGAGCATGTCGGATAAAGAAAAACAGCAAAAAGCACAAACTTTGATGAGCGAGCTCGCGGGTGAAGACGTGGATCCGCTTCAACCAGCAGGAACTTTGCCCCTTAACATTAAAGCATGGATAACCATAGCGCGTGGTCTGTTATGTGAGCCAGATTTGCTCATATTAGACGAGGCTTCTGCAGCGTTAGACTTCGACTCAACGGAACGCTTGTTCCATAAAATGCGTGAAATGCGAGATAAGGGAGTGGCAATTATTATTGTTACCCACCGGATTGCTGAACTTATCCGCATTAGTGATCGCTGCACAGTAATGCGCGACGGCAAAGATGTTGGCGTGTTAGAAAAACAAGATATTACTGAAGAAAACCTTCTGCGTTTAATGACTGGTGGTAAAAAGTCATCTACACCTCAGTTAGGAGATGCCAATAAATCGACTAGTGAAAAGGTGGCTATACAAACTACCGGTTTAAAAGTTTGGCCAGATTCGGCACCTGTTAATTTTAGTCTAAAAAAAGGCGAAATTGTTGGTATTACAGGCTTAGATGGGCATGGACAAGATGACTTTGTGCGTATTTTAGCTGGGGTGAAAACTGCTGAACACGGTCATCCTGAAGTTAGTGCAAACCACGGTCAAGAAATGCACAAAGTACGTAGTTTGGCACAAGCAAAAGAAAATAAAATAGGCTTCGTCTCTGGCGACAGAAAGGCTGAAGGTATTCTTCCTAACCTGAGCATTTTCGAAAATCTATTGTTTGGCCTGTACAGCAGAAACGTAAAAATTGCAGGCATCCGAATCATCCACTGGCTAGGTTTACGAGACATTTTTGATTGGGAAGTAGAACGACTGGCTATTAAAACAGGGGCAGAAGAAAACCTGATTACCTCACTTAGTGGCGGCAACCAACAAAAAGTAATGCTGGGTCGTGCTTTTGCTCAACACCCAACGAGCCTTATGTTGCTGGACCCAGCTCGGGGCATTGACCTGCATACCAAACGTGACCTCTACCAACAACTTCGAGAGTTTGCTAGTGATGGTGGATCAGCTGTTTATATGTCGAGTGAGCTAGAAGAATTTATAGGCTTTTGCTCCCGTGTATTGGTATTTCGTAACGGTAGTATTTTTGAAGAATTTGTTGATGAAAAGGTGAGTGGCGTTTCTATCTTAGAGTCTATGTTCGGTCGCTATCAGGGTGACCAGAATAATGCAGTACCCTCAAACGTTACCCTTATTGCACCCAACCAAAAACCCACCATAGATAATAATGGAGGTGATCCAGTGTCTGATTCAACCATCAGTGATTACTTTAGACCAAAAAATTCAAAATCTGCAGAAGGCCCAATTGACAGCGATTACTCCAATGTAGACGAAGTATTATTTGGTCAATTAACTGATCGCCATGAGCAAAATATGAGCCTGTTAGCTCAACCAGAAGAAACGTTGGATCCATCTCGACAAGAACAATCCTATAGCAATCAAGACAACGGCCAGTTTGATGAGCTTTTGAAAAACACCTCAAACGCACTAGCTGGAAAACGGTTTGTGCCTGTGGGTATGGGTCAGGGTCAGGGTCAGGATTACAATAGTGGTGACGAAGAAGGATTCGCCCAGCTACTTAATCAGACCATAGAAAACCAAGACTCCAAGTTAAAAACACAGCCTGATGTGAATATCAAAAAGTCTCAAAAACAGGTTCAAAACTCAATCTTTAATGACAAAGATCTGGACCAATTTAAACAACTAATGGTTGATTAAAAAATGACAAATGCACTAATCAAAAATACAGGCTCATCATCAAGCGCAAGTACCTATTTAATGGTGCCTATTTTTATTTTTTTTGTGCTCCTCATTTTTGCAGTAATTCGTGGTCCTTCTTTAATAAGCAGTGCTGGCATAGGCAGTGCAATTATCGTTGTTGCCCCCTTAGTTTTAGCCACCTATGCATTGACAATAATGGCTATGGCGGGCCGGGCTACTGTCGACCTTTCCATTGGACCGTTAATTGGATTTATTAATGTTAGCTTAATTCAGTTGGTGGGGATTGGGTTTTTAGAGTCTATTTGGGGCTTGTTTATATTCGCTATTGCAGCGGGTATTGCTTACCAATTGCTGATGAGCTTGATCATTGTTTATGTGCGTGTCCAACCCATTATTGTGGCTTTAAGTGGTTACCTTACTTTAGTAGGACTTAACTTAATTATTATGCAAAGGCCAGGGGGCGTAGCCACAGAGTGGATGTTGAGTTGGGGCGCGGGTACTGAAATTTTCTCTCCAGTGTTAGTGATTTTGGTTTTGGCGACAGCAGGTTGGTATCTCCTCGCCAAAACCGCTTTTTTTGGCAATCTGAAAATGATGGGTTCCGATGAAAGAGCGACCTATACTAGTGGAGTAAACATAAACTTAGTTCGTATTGGTGCACACGTTGTTGGCGGCATATATGCGGGTTTGGCAGCTATTACATTTACCTCTTTAATTAGTTCTGGCGACCCATCTCAAGGCACTACTTATACTTTGATGGCGGTCACAGCCCTGGTATTGGGTGGTGCAAACCTAGCTGGTGGTCGAGGAAGTGCATTTGGTGCACTGTTAGGTGCGTTGAATATCTACCTAATCACGTTTGTTTTGTCGACTTTCAATTTTGGTATGGTACAAAGCTACGTAACAGATTTGGCCTATGGTGTAATTTTAGTGGTGTCGCTGCTAATAAGTATTGCCATTCCTGAACTACAAAGGCGGGTGAAAAATTTGTCACCTATGATGTTCTTCGTCATTTGTGCAACCCTTGCCTTAGGGGTAGTGGTCCATGTTGCCCTTGATCAGTTTGTGGATCCGCTCAATCCCAAACCCAGGTTTAATTTTGCTAGCTCGTCAACTGAAGTTGATGATGGCACAGGCTACTCTGGCGGCACTTACTTTATGTTTATTATATTAGGGCTTGTTGTCACATCTTATATTGTGCGTCTGCTATTTAGTAAAAATACACCATCCATGACGGCCTTGGTAGTGTTACTCACAATTGTTGCTTTAGGCCTTATTTTTTCTCCTGAGGTGGGCTTAGATACTGTTGTTGCAGACATGACTCTTCAGGCCAAATTAGTGGTCAATACCAGCGTTAGTGCAACGGAATTCTTCGCCTTAGAAGCAACTCCCAAGAGCGCAATATCGATGGGGTTCAGTACCATTGTAATGGGCAGTCTGACTTTGTTGGCAGCAGCAGCAGCCATTTTATTGGCTTCTTTAGTCATACTGTTGGCCATGCCTCATGTAGCCATGGGTACAAAACGCTTGGGTATGATTTTGTTTTGGTGTGTATCCGTAATCGTTGGTATTGCAGTACTTTTTGGTCAGTCTTCGGAGGTTGGTTATTTGCAGTCAACGATGCCAGGAGAAACCTATGGCGTATTAATATTAGTGGCCATGTTGTTTGTTATTACGGCGCCCATGGTGCAAACCAAAGTTCACAATGTCACTAATTTATTTATTGGCGTGTGCGCCATATTGGCATTAATTGCCGTGTACTTCTTTGCCTCGTCACAAACCGGGTCTAATCTTGACATCGGTGTTTATGGCGAGCCTATATTAGGCACTGTGTTGGACTCCGTAGCCATTCCCCAGGTGATATACGCGGAACCGACTCGGATAATGGATGAGGGTTCTTCTGTCGCTGTATTTGCACAGCTTGCCTATGGCGCCATCATTGTTGTATTGGCCCATATTGTCATACGCCTAGCGATGGGAGGCGTCAGTTTCAAACGTTTTTGGCGTTATTGGTATGTGCCAGTGTGGGGCGCTTTTTTATGGGGTGGTTTGTTCTACTCCAGCGGAGTGGACCTATGGAAAATTATTTTGGTGGTTGGCATAGCGATCCTTTCAGCACCCAATGTCATGCACATTATCTCTACCTACATGATTGGTGAACACAAGGATGATGCTATCCGGCAGTGGAGCAATGAAAGAGGATGATAGGGCTAATAGAGTTAGAGAGTAATCATCATGCATAGAGCAGCGTTTATATTATTAAAGTGGCTGGGCTTTTTGTTGGCAGTTATTGTAGCTACCGTCAGTGCCGTCATGGGTTCAATTGAAGATATACCCACACAGCACGTAATGCTTTATTCGATAGCTATCTTTGCCGTCATTCTTTGGGGCTGGCATCACATTACCGTGCGCTGGACATGGCAACCAGCGTCTAATACCAAAGGAGAGTTAAACTCTGAAGAAAGCGAGCTCCACTTAAAAACACCTAAATCTAGTGACTCAACTAGCCAAGAACCAGACGATAGCTATATTGGTTCGCTTATTAACGATAACAAGTCATTACTCATTACAGCTATCTTAATGATCGTTCTGTTTATGGCTGTAGCCTTTGCGGTCGATGGATTTTTACAATGGCGCAATATTTTAGCGGTTGTCATATTACTGTTGCTATTAGCAATAACAGTACTGATCAATAAAAATGTTAAAAATAATAAGAGTGGTTTAATGGGCACCACCGTATTAATTGGTCTATTTATCATAGGTACCTTAGTTGTTGAAGGTTTCCTATCTACCCTAAATTTAAAATCTATGCTCCTCTTTGCTGCATTTTTGGGGTTGGCATGTATTGGCCAAACCTTAGTTGCCTTGCTGGGAGGCCTAGATTTATCTATTCCATTTGTTATAGGTTCATCCAATATTGGTTTGATGTACTTACTCAACCTAGGGCTGCCACCCTGGATTAGTGTGATCACTATCTTATTAGCTGGCTCAGCTATTGGGTTTATTAATGGTGTGCTTAGTTTTCGACTTCAGGGCCAAGCATTAATACTTACTCTTGGTGTTGGTTTTGCAGTCTCTGGAGGCACACAAATTCTCACTACCATAGGCTCTTCATTTGGTGGCAACGTGTTTGGTGTAGTGCCTCCATGGTTATCAAATATAGCCGCCACCAATGGCAGTATTGCAGGTATACAAATCCCTCCCGTCATTCTCATTTGGATTCTACTCGCCATTGGATTAACTCTTGGTCTACGTCATACCATCTGGGGTCGTAGTCTTTATGCTTTAGGTGGCGGGAGAACTGCTTCTGCCAGGTTATTGATTTCAGAACGGGCTTACTGGATTGGTGTTTATGCCATAAGTGGTCTGTTTTCTGCCCTCACTGGATCATTACTATTGGGTTGGAGTGGTGGTGGATTTATTGGGGTGGGTGATCAATATTTATTTATGACTTTGGCAGCAGTCGTCGTGGGTGGAACTTCTTTATTGGGTGGCTGGGGTGGTTATGGATTTACGGTGATTGGGGTCTTGGTGTTGCAGGTGCTAACTTCTTTTTTGGTGGGCATAGGCTTGAGTTATGAAGGTCAACAGTTTGTTTTTGGTTTGTTGATTTTGCCTATGGTTGCTCTTTATGCGAGGTCGCCACACATTCGAACTCAAATATGATTAAGACTTACTTTGTAAAGGCTGATCAGTTTGATTAACTAAACTGGTAACAACAACTAATAATAATGACTAAATGTAGAGGGTTTCAATGAATAACATGCTATTACCGACAGACGTTGTAGGGGGCACCTTTTGGCTTCTATCTATGGCGATGATAGGCGCAGCGGGATTTTTCTTTTTAGAAAAAAATCGTATGCAACGTCATTGGCAGCCAAGTATTGCCCTAGTAGGAGTAATGATGCTTATTTCTGCAGTTTTCTATCACTATGCAAAGACCATGTGGGTCAACACGGGAACCGCACCCATCATTTTGCGCTACGTAGATTGGGTGCTTACTCATAGTATCCAACTAGTGTTGTTTTATTTGATCCTTAGCGCGACTACAAAAGTCTCTCCCGCTCTTTTTTGGCGTCTACTCATTGGCTCTTTGGTCATGGTGGTTGGAGAATTCTTGGGTGCGGCTGGATATATGAGCGAGGCCTTAGGATTTATTATTGGCATTGTGGGTTGGCTGTATATTTTGGGTGAACTCTATATGGGTGAGGCTGGTAAAGCTAACGCAGCATGTGACGATCAAGCCGTGCATTTTGCATTTAATGGGCTGCGTCTTATTGTCACTATCGGCTGGGCTATCTACCCACTGGGATACTTTATCGAACATCTAGGCGGTGGTGTAGATGTGAACAGCCTAAATATTATCTACAACTTAAGTGATTTTCTTAACAAAATAATTTTTGGATTTGTTGTCTATTTAGCCGCAGTTGGTGCCGAACAAAAAAGTCCGAATTCGAACAAACTTTAACTATTTCTAGCAGAATAAGGAGAATAAAAAATGACCGGTGCAGACATTATTGCAGTTATCATACTCACAGCATTAGCAATCGCCATTGCAGTTTATCTGTTGCATTGGCTTTACCGACGCTCGTCAAAAGAAGTGTCTTTTGTGAGGACTGGCCTTGGAGGCGAGAAAGTAGTACTTAATGGGGGTGCTTTTGTATTACCTATTATTCACAACATCACTACAGTGGGTATGCGGACTCTACGCATAGAGGTGAAACGAGGTGGTGACAAATCCTTTATTACACAAAATCGAATGCGAGTTGAAATAGTTGCGGAGTTTTATGTGCGTGTCAGTCCCACCCCTGCTTCTGTGTCTATAGCCGCAGGCTCCTTGGGTCAAAGAACTCTTGAGCCAGATAGCCTAAGAGAACTCGTTCAAGGGCGATTTGTGGACGCGCTGGGTATTGTTGCAGCGAAGATGACCATGGAAGAAATGCAAGAAAATCGGGGCGACTATATTAAATCAGTGAAAATATTAGTGGCTGAGTCCTTAAGCGAAACAGGTTTGGTGCTTGAAGCTGTGTCGCTAACAAGTCTTGATCAAGCCAGTTTAGATGTTTTTAACCCCTCTAACGTTTTTGATGCTGAAGGTCTAACTCAGTTAACAGAGCAAATAGAAACTCGTAAAAAGAAACGCAACGATATTGAGCAAGACACCGCCATTAAGATCCGTAGTAAAAATTTGGAAACGGAACAAAAGGCTCTTGAGATTGATAAGCAGCGTGAGTTTTCTCGATTAAAACAGGAACGCGAAATTGCTAAACAAAAATCGAAAGAACAAACGGAAATTGCTACAGAACAGGCTGTGCAGGAACAATTAGCAGAAGCCTCACGTATTAAATCCCACGAAGAAATAGAAAAAGCGCGTATTTCTCAACAAGATACTATCGAAGTAGAGCGTTCATTACGAGAGCATGAGTTGACCTTGCAGGTGGAAGAACGCAAGAAACTACGTAATGAGATTGAACGTCAAACAGAAATTGAAATTAAACAAAAGAACTTGGAAACGGATATCCGTAGTTTAGAAATAGATCGAGAAAATGAATTTGCTCGTTTGGATCAAGAAGAACAAATTGCTAAACGTCGAGCGCAGCAGAAAGCTGACGTTATGAAGGAGGAGTCTGAACGTTACCGCGAATCAGAACAAGCGCAGCTTAAAGCTCAAGAGAGTGTCAAAAAACTTAAAATTGAGCAACAACGAAGTATAGAGACTAGCCGCATTGAAAATGAGGAGAAGACTCAGACTAGAGAAATTGAAAAGCGGAAAACTTTGCAGATAGAAGAGCATGATCGAGATCTAGTAGTCACCGAAAAATTGGTGCTGGTGTTAAAAGCTAATGAACTTAAAGAGCAAGCCAGAGCACAAACAGAAATGGCATCAGAGCAAGTAGGGTCAGCGCGCGAAATTGAAATTGCCCAACGTAAAAAAACGTTACACCTTATCCGAGCAGAACAAGAAGGAGAGAGTGAAGCTATTCAAATTACTACCGTCGCTAAAGCAGAAAAAGAAGCCTCCCAAGAACGCGAGCAGGCAGAAAAATTCACATCCTTGGCAACTCAATTGCGCTATGAAGTCGATGCTGCGGGTAAGTTACTCCTTAATGACGCTGAAAATCAACGCAGTGACGCTAGTCGTCAGAGTGATCTGAAAATGCGTATAGCAGAAAATCTGGAGTCTATTATTCGTGAAGCTGTTAGACCCATGGAAAACATTGATGGCATTAAAATATATGAAGTCAATGGCTTGCCTGGTATTGGTGGTGGCCAAGGTGACTTCAATGCTGGTTCTGGCGGCTCGGGTGGTAATGGTACGGGTGGGAACTTGTCTGACTCTGTCGTGAATTCGGCCCTAAGGTATCGTGCACAAGTACCATTTGTCGATAATTTGCTTAATGAAATAGGCATGTCGTCGAGCGAAATCGGTAATATCAAAAATATTCTAGGCGATTACAACAAGGCGCCAGATGCTTCTGATAAATCAAGCTAATGCGCTGGTAACGAAGATGGTTAACTTACACGTAGCTAAACAATGGGATGGGCACTATGTCTGAATATTCTATTTGGATATTTATTTGTTTCTTTACCTATTGGGCGTACTGCTTCTTTTGGGGCTTGAGATCTGCTCGTAGAACACGATCTGCAGAAGATTATTTTCTTGCGAACCGAACTCTTTCTCCATGGGTGTTCGCTATTGCTAGCACTGGTATAGCGTATGGAGGATGGGCTTTTTACGTCTATCCAACACTGGTGTCCCGCGATGGTTTGGCATTTGCCAATACTTCATTTTATGCGGTTGTTGCATGTGTTGGTGGCATGTTCTTGCTCAAACGCCAATGGTTATTGGGGCGCAAATTTGGATATTTTACCAGTGCCGACCTATTGAGTAATTATTTTGGTGGCGATCTAATTCGTTACATAAACGTAATTATTGCTCTGCTTTTTGGCATTCCGTTCGTTGCAATGTTAATGGGTGCATCAGGTTCTCTTGTGAGCCATCTTACGGACGATATGGTTTCACGGACAACTGCGATGTGGTACTTAACTGCAATCGTGCTTCTTTATAGCGTCATGGGAGGCCTGCAAGCGGTAATGAAAGTAGCCGTTGTGCAAACGGTATTGCTATGTATTGGTTTGGTGTTACTAGGATTATTGGCTCTTGATCAAATGGGAGGTTTTGATTTATTAAATCAAGGTTTAGCCAACCTTATTGGTACGGAACACAGCTATTTAGGCACGACTTCGGGTATGGGAGGTGGAAATTACGATGGTTATCTAGCCTTGCCAGGTGTCATTCAATGGACCAGTGGTATAGGTTTTGAAGTACCTATTGGGGGGCCATGGACAGCCATCATGGGACTTACTTTTCTTCTTTCTGTCATCGGCATTCAAGCCTCTCCGGCATTTACTATGCTGGTATTTTCTAGCCATTCTGTGCGTGGTTTTGCACTTCACCAAACGTGGGGAAGTGCATGTTTGATAGGATTTTTACTGTTATTTTTTGGCACCATTATTGGGCTTAGTGGCCACTTATTAGAGGCGACAAAAAACTTACATCATAGCCAAACAATCTCCGAAATAATTTTACTAACGACCGAGCAAATGCCTTGGCTAGCTGGCCTATTAACGGTCTGCTTAGTAGCTGCATTGCAGGCCACAGGGGCAGGCTTTTTATCCACTACAGGTAATATATTAAGCCGAGACATCTATCTGGCAAAACTAAACCCAAAGGCAACAGATAAACAACAAATAAAAGTCGCTCGAATAGCGACCCTAATTGTGTTTTTAGCAGCCATGTTATTGGCATCTTGGTCTATGGAAGCTGTGCTTGTGTTTAGCAGTTTGGCCTTGGCGGCAAGCTTGCAACTATGGCCCGCATTATTAGCCGCAACCTGGTTGCCTCGATGGAATAGACAGGCGGTTATTAGTGGTTTAGTTCTGGGGTTAATTGCAGTCGTCTTGACAGAGCCATTAGGCCAAAAGTTAGCGGTGGGTTCCTTGCCATGGGGTGCTTGGCCATGGACTGTTCACTCTGGAGCATGGGGATTATTCTTTAACATTAGTACATGTTTACTTGTTTCATTGCTTAGCAGTGAAGATACCCAAAAAGATCATCGCCAAAAGTTCCACAATTATTTAATCAGTCAAGATGCACCCCTAGGAAACGATCGATGGGAAAAGCCCTTAGCCGGTGTATTTATTATAGCGTGGCTATTTTTTGCGGTGGGTCCAGGCTCTGTGTTGGGTAACTTCGCTTTTGGCGCGCCAGATGCAGGGTTTGAGAATTGGACATTTGGAATGCCTTCATTGTGGGCGTGGCAAGTTATTTGGTGGGCCCTAGGGGTAGGTATGATTTGGTTTTTAGCGAATAAGTTAAGGCTCTCTAGCCACACAGAAATGGAGACACCTGATTCACTTGAACTTACATAATTTAGTTAACTCCTGAACTTAATATCAAAATAAAACGCGTGAGGAAAATATGTTAAAAATTACTGGTTATAGCGACAAATACTCTATCTGCCCAGGTGATGACATCAAGTTTTACATTAATTCTGAATATGATGAGGTGTATGACTCTCAAATTGTTCGCCTAATTCATGGCGACACTAATCCAGAAGGTCCGGGTTACAAGGAAGAAGAAATTGGTGCTTTATGTAATAAAAGCTATACAGGCAGAAATCAGCGCATTCATGGAGGATCATACATTGTCGTGCCACAAGATGACCGTTTGAATGTAGAAAGCTTTACTGTACAGTGCTATATATTTCCGACCACCCCAGATAAAGGCCGCCAAGGTATCATAACTAAGTGGGTTGAAACCACTGGCAGTGGTTATGGTTTATTTATTAATGAAGCGGGTTGTCTGGCTGCAGAAATAGGCGATGGCAGTGGCATGGTGACTCGCCTGTCAAGTGACAAAGTCCTTTTGCGTAAGGTCTGGTATTTAGCAGCTTTAAGCTATGATGCACGTACCGGTCGTGTGACCTTGTACCAAGAACCTGTGGTCACCGCAACTAATGGTGGCTTAGGTCAAGCAATATTGAATCCTTCAGAAGATACAACCGCTACGGTTGAGTCTAATAGTAGCGTGCGCCCAGCAATTAACGATGCTCCTTTACTTATGGGAGCAAGTACCCTTATAGAACGCTGTGGACGCAGTATTTTTGGTGCACACTTCAAAGAAGCAACCTCACCAGTTGACTTACCTGAGCAAGCTAACTTATATAATGGCAAAATTGATCGCCCTAGACTATGCAGTAAAGCCTTGTCAAAAGCCGAGATTGAATCCTTGGCGCGGGGTTTCCAAACCTGTGCAGCAGAGCTAAGACACTATGTCGTTGGTGCGTGGGACTTTCATGCTAACATTACCAATAACATTGCTTCCACTTACATAATAGATGTCTCTACCTCGCGTCTGAATGGTCATATTATTAATATGCCTTGTAGAGGCATGACTGGTTTCAACTGGACGGGAGACGAGATTGTTTATCATCATAAGCCTGAAGAATATGGAGCCATTCACTTCCATGATGACGACATTGATGATGCCCGTTGGGATGTTGATTTTACCTACACCGTACCGGATAACCTAAAGAGTGGCATTTATGCAGCTCGTTTGCGGATTGGGGGTGTTGATTCCCCAGAGACAGAGGACTACGTGCCCTTTGTTGTGCGGCCACCCAAAGGCAAGACGACGTCTAAATTGGCATTTATTTTGCCTACTAATAGCTATATGGCTTACTCCAACGATAACTTAGCAACCAACTGTGTGGTGGCCGAACTATTAGCCGGAAAAGTGCCTGTAATGACTGCCTCAGATTTGTATCTAAACGAGCACCGTGAGTATGGTCTCTCCACATATTCACTACATTCAGATGGCAGTGGTGTGGCCTATTCATCTCGATTACGACCGATTTTGAACATGCGGCCTAAATACCGGCATTGGTTATCGCCTTCATTGTGGCAGCTCAATGGAGACCTTCATTTGGTCGATTGGCTAGAAGAAAAGAACTTTGATTTTGATATTCATACAGATGAAGACTTGCATCGAGAAGGCGTAGGTTTACTCAATAAGTATCAGACTGTGCTGACCGGGAGCCACCCTGAATACACCTCGGAAAAAATGTTCGCAGCCTATGAACAATATCAGCAAGATGGAGGTCGCTGGCTGTACCTCGGTGCCAATGGCTTTTACTGGTGCAGTGAATATCATCCAGATAATAGTAATATTATCGAAGTTCGTAAGGGTGAAGCTGGGACCCGAGCATGGACAGCCAACCCTGGGGAGTATAACAATGCCTTCGATGGAAAGTATGGCGGCATGTGGCGTGCCAGAGGCCGTATCCCAAGTAAATTATGTGGTTTAACCTTTACAGCTTACGGATTTGATGTGTCTTCTTACTATGTTCGTGACAAAGACAGTGAGAGGCCTGAAACAGCCTGGATAATGGATGGGGTTGGCAATGGTGAACGTATAGGTGACTTTGGGCTAGTGGGTGGTGGAGCCGCAGGTCTGGAGTTGGATCGCTATGACCTAGAATTTGGTACGCCCCATGAGGCCTATCTACTAGCTCACTCTGAGGCCCACACTAACTTGATGCTCCAAGTTAATGAAGAAATTCATTTCTCAGTTCGAGGATATCACGGCAGTGGTACTGAGAATCCAATGGTGAGGGCGGACATGATTTATTACAAAACACCCAATAATGGTGCCTTGTTTGCTCCAGGATCATTATCTTGGTGTGGCAGTTTGTCCCACAATAACTATAACAATAATGTTTCAAAAATTACGGAAAATGCGATTCGTGGATTTTTGAAAGATGAAGAGTTGCCTTAGATCAAATAGTAGGAGAAAGATTATGAATATGTCAGATTCAAACAATATGATTGAACCTCCAGTGGGTAAAGCAATGTTGGGCACCAGTAATATTGAGCCCAATGCACTGGAAAAACAACTAATCAATAGTTTAGATGAAGATAAGGTCGATGACCTGTCCAAGTGTTTATTCACCCTTAACAACCGACGCTACGGACCCATAGCGGGGGCCTATGTTGTTGTCTGCACTGAGGCAGGTGAGCAATGGTGTGTTGGGCAGTTAAATGCAGACCGAGCTAAACCCGTTATTTTGTTTGAGGATAAAGTGTTTTCAAACCCAGAGGATGCTCAAATAGAAGCACAAAATCTAAAATTGCGGCGTGGCGAATCTACGCCTTGCCGCAACCATTAACCAGACTATTAGTACAGCCAGAGGAATTTCTATGTTAAATCAACCAAAGGGTGTTGCCGCCAATGAGTCCTATGAGGGCGCAGATGATCATATGACGCGAACTTATGTTATGCCTTTGTTGTTCGATGACCAAACTCGAAGACGCTTAATTGCTGAGCATAAGGCAAGCCCAGTAGGTAATGCTCCCACGGCGAACAAACAAGCTGTTGAACACAGCCATGATTTGCGCACCGTGCTAGATAAAATGCGTCGACACCCTATGGCGGGTAAATATGTGACCGTATGTGTGCGGATGTTCGCAGAATACAAAATCGGTCGTGTTACGGGTGTGAGAGGGGAGCCAGTAGAAATGTTTGATGGCGTTTTTTCTTCTGAAGAAGCCTGTGAACATGCTATTTTTTTGATGCGTATTAATGATTTGATGCGCAAATATGGTTGACATATCTAAGCCGGAAAATGGGTAACTAAGCTTCTGACCAATAGCTTGTTGGTATGAGTAGTCGCAGGGTTCATGTTATGAAAAGCCATAAACGTAGCTTTTTATTAATGTTGCAAACTCAGGTAATTGGTTTAACGGTCAGTTTAAAGTTAAAAATATACTGCCTAAACTAAGACCTACAAATAGCTCTGGTACGCTTTTTTGGTGGGGGCTTACGCGTATTTAATCACGGGTAGTTTTTTAGATGTGCTTTCAAAATTGACCTAAAAGATTTTACCAGGGTGAAAAGAAGTATTAGGCACAATGGGTAAGAGGTTTAAGAGCCCTTAGGCACCAATGAAATCTACTGCTAACTCAATCGGACCTCACCAATCGATGACGGCATAGAATGACAAAGGTTTCTGCCTCAAAATAATAAAGGGAATCTAGCATTATGCAAATATCACACTTTAAGTCTGCTCATAAAATCATTACTGGTTATGGTGCTGTATCTCAAATAAAGGAGCAGATAACCCATTTAGGCATCAGTCAACCTTTTATTATTACCGATCAGGGCGTCGTTCAATCGGGCACACTTAAAACGGTAACTAAGTTCCTTTCAGATTTTAAATTCGGTATTTACGATAAGGTAAAGCCTGAACCTGAACCTGATGTTGTGCTTGATTGTAAACACCAATTTAGTTCGGGTGATTATGACGGTATTATTGCCGTAGGCGGCGGCAGTGTGATTGATATTGCAAAGTGTGTTGCTGTCTATGATGAAAAACTAGGGCCACTGGAAAATTTATTTGGTGAAAATACTATTACTGCTCGATCTATTCCTTTAATAGCCCTACCAACCACTGCGGGTACAGGGTCAGAGGTTACCAACATTGCCATACTGTCTGACACTAGCGCTCAAGTAAAAAAGGGCATTGTGAGTGACTTTTTACTTCCAGACATTGCCATAATTGCCCCCGAAATGACCATTTACTGCCCACCCTCTGTCACGGCTGCCAGTGGTGTAGATGCATTAGTGCATGCGATAGAAGCCTATTTATCTAATTTTTCCAGTCCTATTACAGATGCCTTAGCCATAAAAGCTATGGAGCTAATTTCTCTGGCTTTACCTAAGGCCTACTGTAAACCAGATAACATGCAAGCGCGCGAGGATATGTCCACTGGCAGTTTATTGGCGGGTATGGCCTTTGGTAATGCCGGCGTTGGCGCCGTTCATGCGCTTGCTTACCCTCTTGGAGGGCGCTTCCATATTTCCCATGGCGTGAGTAATGCGCTATTGCTACCCCATGTAATGGAGTACAACAAAGTAGCTTGCCTCGAAAAATTTACCCCCATTGCGAAGGCTTTTGGCTTGCCTATAGAGCAAAAGTCTCATCAATATTCAGCAGACTGTGTCATTGAATTTCTGCACCAGTTATGCCATGACGTTAATATACCCAGATCATTGCAAAAGCTCGACATTCCTCAGGACGCAATTCCAGAACTCGCCCGTGAAGCTATAAAAGTAGAACGTTTGTTGCGCAATAATCCGCGCAAGTTAACATTAGTAGAGATTGAATCTATCTACCAAGCGGCTTATTAAAGGACCTTTTAAAACAGTTAAAAAGTCCCTTTAACAGGTGTCAATGCTCTGCTTGGGTTAAGCCTGAGCAGGTCTGCAAGTTAATGTTGTCACGCTTAATAATGTGGCAAATAAGGTTAATAAGGAGAGTATATTTTGAGCGTAAAGTTGTATGCAATGACGTGTGGTTGGTTATCTTCGGACTTGGACATGATGCTTGCAGGTAAGGTAGGAAAAATTCATTTTCCTGTACCCGCCTACTTAATTGACCATCCTCGAGGACTTGTCTTGTTCGATACTGGTTTGCACCCACAGTGCCAGCATGATGTGCGAGGACGCATTGGATTTTTGGCCGATTTTTTTCAAGTACATTTTCGAACGGGTGAGGATATACGCTCTCGATTGGAAGCGCTGGATGTGGATGCTGATAAAATAAGATATGTGGTCAACTCTCATCTGCACTTTGATCATACAGGTGGCAATGTAATGGTACCCAACGCCAAAATCATTATTCAAAAACGAGAGTGGGAAGCGGGCCATACGCCAGAGTTTATTAAAGAGAACGGCTATATTCTGAAGGATTACGACCATGGTCACCTCATTCAAAAAGTTAATGGCGAGCACGACTTGTTTGGAGATGGGAGAATCGTAACCATTCCAACCTTTGGCCATACTCCTGGGCATCAGTCGTTAAAAGTTCGGCTGGATTCGGGTGATGTTGTGCTATCAGCTGATGCTTGTTATCTGAAAGAAACTCTGACCAATCTGCACTTGCCTCGCTTAGTACATAATCGTGGTGAAATGCTCAATTCCATTTTGTTGTTACGAAAACTGCAAAGAGCGGGTGCAAAAATAATATATGGCCACGATCCAGCATTTTGGGCCACATTACCCCAAGCACCTGAGTGCGTTGTATAGTTTTATTAGACATAAAGGCATTGCTTGGTCTATCAGGGTTGGATTAGTCCCTTAAATACTCTAAAAGGATAGCTTTACGGCAGATCAAGCTGTGCATAAAAAAGCTGACTTGACGCCACCTATTGTCTATCTTATCCCCACCTTTCACTAAACATACCCTAAAGGGAGTGCTGTGCTATCAAGTACTTTGCGCATCACAAAAGCTGATTTGACACCACTGACGCCTTTAATTTTAGTGATTTTTCCTAATAAAATGTCGTGGTATCGATCCATG
>Ga0115000_10001067_pt1 | contig 24847 bp, 21 predicted proteins | sample ArcticOcean_MG_C_6_FD_89690 | JGI IMG/M metagenome (GOLD analysis project Ga0115000, IMG submission 89690) | Marine microbial communities from western Arctic Ocean - ArcticOcean_MG_CB8_128 | ecosystem: Environmental > Aquatic > Marine > Oceanic | place: Arctic Ocean: Canada Basin | collected... | reverse complement strand
TTAAAACTTTTTGCTGATACTACTGCCGTATCTCCAAGGAGTGTTCCGAGCATGTCTTTTACTGTTGTTTTTCCAACGGAACCAGTGACGGCAATGACAGTCGCCCCAAGTTCTGCACGCCTGCCTACTGCTAAAGAACGCAGTGCGCTTCGCGCGTCTGAAACAAGAACATACGGAATAGTACTCTGAACAGCGCGCTCAACTACAACGACTGAGCATCCGGCATCCTGCGCATTCTGTACAAATGCATGACCATCGCTTTGCTCGCCTTGCAACGCAAAAAAAACGTTTCCTTTTTTGCAGTTTCGCGAATCTATTGATGCACCATTGCATTGAATGTTTTCTTCACCTACTAATTCTCCGCAAACATACTGCGCAAGTTGTTTCGAAGTAAAACTCATTACACAGTGTTCGGAGTACACTTTTGCATTATGTCATTTGCAATTTCAACATCGTCGAATGGTATAACTGTATCTTTCAAAATCTGATTCTTTTCATGCCCCTTGCCAGCAATAACTACGATATCGCATTCGGCAGCGGACGTAATCGCAGTTCGTATAGCTTCTTTGCGATCCGTAATTCTTGAAACCAACGAAAGTCTATCTTGTGGCACGCCCGTAAACACCTCGTCTAGAATGCACTCTGGGTCTTCTGACCGAGGGTTGTCGCTCGTTGCATAGACTCTGTCCCCAACGGTTGAAGCAATGTTCCCCATGCGTGGGCGTTTTGATTTGTCTCGATCTCCACCACACCCAAAGACAACATGAAGTTTTCCGCCTTCTGGAAGCACTTGACGAACTGACCACAACATTTGTTCTAGTGCATCATCAGTATGCGCAAAATCAACAAACACATTTGCGCCTTGCGCCTCAACACGTTCCAAACGACCTGGTGGCGACTTTGCACAAGCAATAGCTGAAGCAATTGCTTGTGCATCTACACCAAGTGCGTGGGCTACCGCTGTTGCCTGCAGCGTATTAATAGCATTATGCCGTCCAATCAAGGGTAACCGAACTTCAATTGTGCCCCACCCACCATGTAAGCGGATTAAAGACCCATCGAGTTTTTCTTCTAGTATCTCAACCCAAGCAGTAGCGGCGTCGCTCTCTGTTCTACACGAAATCACTTGAGCCGTTGTTCGTTCTGCTACTGACCAACTGACAGGATCGTCCATATTAATAATTGCTTGCGAGGAAACGATATCGAACAGTTTCATCTTTGCTTGCAAGTATGAATCAAAGGAACCATGGTAATCAAGGTGGTCGCCAGACAAATTCGTAAATACGCCAATGTCGAAATCTAACGCGGCTACTCTCCCTTGGTCAAGTGCATGGCTTGAACATTCCATGACCGCAGCACTGCAACCATTATTAACCATTGAATGAAGAATCTTCCCGATGTCGCAAAAACTTGGAGTTGTCAACGAAGATTGTGTTGCCTGTATCCCATCATCGCATACGATTGTGCCCAGCATGCCGCATTTCATTCCTGACGCACTTAATATATGTTGCACAAGCCATGCGACAGTTGTTTTTCCATTTGTGCCTGTAATGCCAATGAGTTTCAACTTCGAGGATGGCGAATTATGAAACCGTTCTGCAATTTCTGCTCCCACCAAACATGGATCGCACGTTTCTACCACGCCAACATTTCTATTCTGCAAGGTGCTCGCAACTTCCGGAGTACAAACGATCGCAATAGCGCCTTTGCAAATTGCGTCGTCAATAAATGCTGCACCGTCCCGCCGAACCCCACTTCTTGCTATAAAAATTGCACCCGGTGTCACCCTTCCAGAGTGTTGCACGACATCTCGTACTGGTTCGTCGTTCGTAACCAGAATTCGAGCATTCAATCCATGAATAAGCGTGTGAAGTGTGTGCATCCGTGCAGTTACAGGATACAACAGATTCACCTCTTACGGAAGGATAAACATCGCATCTCCGAAACTATAGAAACGATAATTTGAAGCAATTGCATGAGCATACGCCAACTGAAGGCGCTCAATGCCAATTTTTGCTGCAACCAAGGTAAGCAAAGTAGATTTAGGCAAGTGAAAATTGGTCAAAAGACCATCCACGAGTGTAAATGTATACGGCGGCGAAATCATCAAATTCGTCGAGCCCGACAAGCCACCTTCACTTGGCCACGAATCCATTGGAGGCAACGACTCGAGTGTTCGGACAGTCGTTGTGCCTACTGCAACAATGGCGCGACCCTCCAGTTTTGCCTGTTTGATCGCCTGCAATGATATCTGGCTCACAGACCACTTCTCCCAGTGCATAACGTGCTCATCGATTGTCTCTGTTTCGATTCCCTTAAACGTGCCTGCGCCCACATGGAGAGTGACAGGGACTTGCTGTATCCCCTTCTTTTGCAAATCGGATAATAACGCATCATCGAAATGCAAGCCAGCAGTAGGAGCTGCAACCGATTCGTTCTGCCCAAGGTCTGCATAGACAGTTTGGTATTGGTCGCGATCGGTCTCTTCTGCAACAATAGCTTCGCCGCGGGCGCGAACTATGTACGGCGGAATGGGGGTTGTTCCAAATTTCATTAAAATTTCATTTGCTGGTAACGAAGAAGAGCAACGGCATATCCAATTCGCTCCATTTCTTTCGAGCAATTCCAACTCGATGTCGCCAAGGAGAAGTTGAATTCCGGCTCGAAGTTTCCCATTACTTTTGAGCATTACATTCCAGCCATCTGAAACTTCTTCTAAAAACAATCCTTCGACTTTACCACCAGTTTCTTTTCGCGTAGTCATAAAACGAGCGGGCAATACAGATGTTTCATTAACAACTAACAACGCATCGCATGGTAAAAAATCGGGCAAATCAAAAACTTGCTTATCCTCGAAGCCATCTTGCTGTACCACAAGCAATTTTGCAGAATTCCGTGGATTTGCAGGTCTTGTTGCAATTCGTCCTTCTGGCAATTCGTACTCTAAATCTTGTACTGTTAACGATTGCTTCACGAAGCCCGCTTCAAATGCGAGGGAATACCCGCAAGGTATTGTTCAAGCTCAGCAGGAACTGTTTTCAGTCCCCGGCGTAATGCTTTTGCCAACGCGTACCGAAGTGAGTTATCTCTTCGTTTCAGAACATTATCTGTTACTCGTATGTCGTTGGCAATCATTGCATTGATTGACCATTCCCACGCTTTATATTCTTCAAGGCATCGCGGTTTGTATGTATGGAATCCGATTGCATGGTGACCGACTTCATGTAAAAATATCGCGCAACTCATTGGTCCCTTCGGATAGGGAGATTCCAGTAATCGAGTAACGTTGCCTTTTTTGTCTTTGAGCTCCCAAGCGCAACCGCTCATCGAACTTCGCCATTTTCGTATTCGAAAACCGTAAGAGTCTTTCATCGTTTCTACAAGCGCATCGTATTTTGCTTGAATCGGGCGAGGCTTTGTATTTGTTGGCACTCTCGTTTTTTTGGGTTTCGGCTCTGGATGCCTAAGCACATCCCACAATGTCAATGCAATCGCTTTCATATTCATGATGGCACCTCGCATAGGTCGCCCGTTTGGATTGCACGCCCATTGCAAAAATCTTTCCAAGACATTGCCCTACTGCCAGCTGGTTTAAGCTCTTGCACTTCAATACTCCCAAAACCAACAGCAATTGTTCCGTCTTCAAGCACAGTACCAATGTCTCCTGTACCGTCTTTGGGAATTGCTCTGTGTATTTTGCAATCAACTCCAGCGATAGTCAGGTGACAGCCTGGCCACGGAGAGTACCCTCTAATTGCATTTGCCACTTGCACTGCACTTTTCGACAAATCAAGGATAGCGTCTTTACGTGACATTTTTGGTGCGTATGTGACCAACGTTTCATCCTGTTCTTCTCCCGAAAAATCGCCATCGAGGACCTCCATCACAATTTCTGGTCCGAGCAATGCCAAGCGATTATGCAGTTCTCCAGCCGTTTCAGTAGGCGAGATAGCTGTTGTAACTTTTCCAAGAACAATGCCAGCGTCCATCTTTTGCGCAAGTGTAATCACACTAACACCAGCTACAACATCGCCATGCAAAATTGCTGCGTTAATTGGAGCTGCTCCACGCCAGCGAGGCAAGAGCGAAGCGTGCAAATTTATAGTTGGCCTGTTTCCAATAAATGCTTCTGATAATTTTTGGCCAAACGCAATGACAACTACAGCATCTGGGTTCAATGCATTCATTTGTTCTAGAAACGCAGGCGTGTTCACATTATTTGTTTTGAACAACGCTACTTGTTGCGCTGAAGCCCATTCGCCAATAGCCGTTTGTTTTGGAGACCTATTACGTCCAGCGGGTTTATCTGGCGACGTAACGACACCTACAAGTTCATGTTCTCGTGCAATGCGTTCAAGGGTTGCTAGGCCAAATTCTCCTGAGCCAAGGAAAAGAATACGCATCGTTTATACAGCTCGTTCTAAATATTTAATTTGTCTTCTGTTCACAATACGGTCCATAGCATTCATTTTGTCAAGAATAAGGATGCCGTCAAGATGGTCGTTTTCATGCTGCCATATTCGAGCTATAAATTGATCGCTTTCCATTTCAATCGGTGCGCCTGTAGCATCCCACCCAGATATACGGATGCCAATCGGCCGTTTTACATCGCATCTGATATCTGGAATGCTTAAGCATCCTTCTTCCTCTGCTTCAATCTCATCGCAAGTTATGTGCAACGTTGGGTTGAGCCAAACAACTCCATTGTCTTCATTTTCGGGATCGCGAGTGACAAACAACCTCCATGGCAATCCCACTTGTGGCGCTGCAAGGCCTACACCCTCGTGCTCGAACATCATTTCAATCATCCGCGTTGCGACTTTGTGCACATTTTGGTCAGTCACATCAACTTCAATTGCCTTCTCCCGAAGAATCTGGTCTGGGTAATAGGTAAGCGATATAGAAATCGGGTCGACTGACATGGGGGCATTCTACCTCAAGGGCATTGACCCGATGTACAATACTGCGTACCCTTTGGGACCGAAATTCATGGCACTATTTGGAAAAAAATCAGACCCCGCTGAGGCATTTGTCCCAGAACCAGAAAAAGCCAACGTATGGTTTGATCGAGCTCGTCAAATGGCAGACAGCCATAACTTCGAATCTGCCTTCAACTTTTTCGCAAGTGGCTTTAAACTTGACCCACGAGATATTAAAGTACATCAAGAAGTCATCGCAATAGCATCCACGTATTACAACAAAGGCGGCGAGCCAGTAGCCAATAAGCAGATAAAACAAATTGATGGGCCAAGCGATATTGATAAGTTTGTCACTGCTCTGTTTGTCTGGTGGCACGACATTACAAATCCTAAATTTGGCATTAGAGCAATTGAAACAGCCGTGAAGGCAGAACAAAATAAATTTGGTGCGAAAATGGCTGATACTATTTTGGGCCTTTCACAGAGAACGGGCAAAGAACTTACGCATAAAGAACTAAAGAACTTGATGGAGTTATTCAAGTCGACAGATGCCTGGGACCAAGCAATCAAAGTTGGACAAGCAGCACTTCGAATGAAACCAGACGACTCTGTTCTTGAACGTGACCTTAACGAGCTCGCTGCAGAACGTGCAATGACCGAAGGTGGCTACGAGAACATGGGCGAAGAAGGTGGCTTCCGTGGAATGGTCAAAGACCTTGACAAACAACGCGAACTTGAAGAAGACGAATCGCTCGCTGGCTCTGCAGGTAGCGAAGAGAGAGTCCTGGCACGTGCAAAGAAAGAGTTTGACGAGAATCCATCTTCAGCAGATGCCATTACTACCTATGTAAAAGTATTGAAAAAACAAAAGTCGCCCGAAAATATAAAAATGGCGTTCCAAGTTTTGATGCATGGGTATAAAGCGACGCAACAGTATCGTTTTAGAATGGAAGCTGCTGACATCAAAATATCGATCGGCTTAAAGCAAATTGAAACGCTGACCGAACAACTAGCAAAAGAACCTAGCGATGAACTTACTGAGCAACTTGCGACTAATGAATCAGAAATGCTTGTATTCCGCAAAAAAGAATACCAAGAGCGTGCTGCGAAATATCCAACTGATCGAAAAATTCGATTTCAACTTGGCGAGCTTGCTGTGCAAGAAGGTGACATCAACCTTGCCATGGAATGTTTTCAAAAAGCCAAAGACGAACCAAGGCTTCGCGTCCGTGCTGGTCAAGAATTGGGACGTTGCTTTATGTGCGAAGGCTGGTTTGCAGAAGCTGCGGGTGAGTTTAAAGAGTCAATCAAGGCACTTGCTGGAACTGATAACGATACCGAATTATCACTTCGGTACGACCTTATGAAATCACTGTCAGAAAAAGCTGACAAAGAGCAAAACATCGACTTGGCAAAAGAAGCAATGGATATTTGCTCAGGTATTGCTCGTAAAGATATTTCGTATCGAGATATTCGTGACTGGCGAAGAAAACTTGACGAACTCGTCAAAGACCTCGATTAAGGTCATGAGTGGGCGTCTGAGCCCACCCGTCGTACAAACTCATTGTATTGCTCTTCCGTATCAATCCCACCAGGCTGGGGTTCAACGTGCGCCACTGCTATGGAATACCCATTATCAATAGCGCGCATTTGTTCTAAACGACGAGAAATTTCATTCTGCGTCGGTTGCATTTCAACGTACGTCTGAAGAAACTCTGGTTTGTAGACATACAAACCAATATGTCGCATCGCTCCCGTTTCGTATTCCCTGAAAAAATCCAACGCTTGATTATTGTCAACCATCGCCTTTACAACATGCTCATTATCGAATTCTTCTGGCTGCAAAGCACAACACGCTGTTCCCATTGAGGCATCTCCAAGGGCCGCAACAGTTGCGTCAATTACAGCGGGATCTAGTTCGGGCTCATCCCCCTGCATGTTCACAACAATGTCGCAATCCAATTCACGTACTGCTTCGGCGATTCTGCTTGTGCCGTTTGGGTGCTCGCCAGTCATCATGACCTTCGCTCCAAATGCTGTGCATTTCGAGGCAATTTCCTCTGAATCAGTAGCGATAAAGACCTCCGTCACGGTCGTTGCAGCATTTGCATTTTCCCAAGCATATTGAATCAAGGGTTTTCCAGTTTCTTCAGCGATCATCTTCGCTGGAAACCGAGACGAATCTATTCTCGCTGGAATTATTGCTAGTACCTTCTTTGGCATACCTTCCATTTTACAATACGACTGTCACGCCTGCATTGCTGCCAGAGACGCAACAGTCCCGTAAAAGTTCACTTTTACTCTTGAATTGAGGATACGACATGCTACAATCTGGAATGCCCACCCAAGATACAAATGAAACGTTTCTGAGCCAATTCAGCAAGTCCGGCGAAACCACTGAATTCTATTCCCCCATCCCAGAAGGCTATACGCCAGGCTATACGCGTTTTGTCGTGGTGCTTGGTACTGTCATGTCTGGGCTTGGAAAAGGAATTTTCAGTTCTTCACTCGCAAAACTCCTTCAAGACAAGGGGCTAGTAGTCACTCCTGTGAAGCTTGAGGGGTACTTGAACATCGATTCAGGCACCCTCAACCCTTTCCGTCATGGCGAAGTCTTCGTTCTTGACGACGGCACAGAAACCGACATGGACCTTGGAACATACGAACGAATCCTTGACCTGAACCTTTCCCGGTCTAATTTCACAACAGCAGGGCAAATTTATACTGAAATTCTTACTCGCGAGCGTGCCGGTGGGTATCTAGGACGCGATGTCCAAATGATTCCACACGTAACTGGTGAAGTAAAACGACGATTGCGTCAGCTGGCCATAGATGGCGGTAAAAACGGGAAGCAAGCAGATGTAGTCTTCGTTGAAGTCGGCGGCACAGTAGGCGATTACGAAAATGGTTTCTATATCGAAGCACTGCGTGAGCTTGCATACGAAGAAGGTCCTGAATCGACTTGCTTCGTCGCGCTTACGTATATTGTTGAACCAGCAATTCTCGGCGAGCAAAAATCAAAGCCAGCCCAACTCGGAATAAAGCGATTAATGGAAACTGGCATTCAACCGCACTTGGTTGCATGTCGCGCAGAAATGCCTGTCACCGATACGGTCATACAGAAAATATCAATGTTTTCAAACGTACCGAAAGAATGCGTGTTCTCGATGCACGACCGAGCATCCATTTACACCATCCCAGATGCTATGCGAAGTGAAGGACTTGACAGGCAAATTCTGTCTATGCTTAAGTTGCACAATAGAGTGAATGCAACTGCTGAGGACAAAGCACGCACTGGCTGGAACAATTACACGGCTGCCATTGCATCGGAACGCAAGTACAACATTAACATTGGCATCCTAGGAAAATACACCTCCATTCGAGACGCGTATGCCTCTATTGACAAGGCGGTGGAACACGCTTCCACACATCTCAACGCAAACGTCAATATAAAATGGCTGGATGTTACCGATTTTACTCATGCAAATGCCGACTCCAAACTTGAAGCCGCCGACCTTGATGCAGTCATTGTCCCTGGCGGTTTTGGCGAACGTGGTATTGAAGGAAAACTGGCATCTGTAAAATGGGCTCGTGAACACGGCATCCCATTCCTTGGCATTTGCCTTGGATTCCAAATGGCTGTTGTAGAATTCGCTCGAAACGTTGTCCAGTTGCAAGACGCAAATTCCGCAGAGTTCGATGTGAATTGCGCGCACCCTGTGATTGCAGAACTTCCTGATCAAAAAGAAATTGAAGGCCTTGGAGGCACAATGCGCCTGGGCGGGCAAGATGTTGCCATCACATCGGGAACTTTCGCTGAGCAACTCTACGGAAGTACAAACGTTCGAGAACGCTTCCGCCATAGATACGAAGTCGAGCCAAAGTATATTGAACAACTCACAAACGCTGGCTTGAACTTTAGTGGCATGCACCCCGAGCATGAAATCATGCAAGTACTTGAACTTTCCTCTGATGTGCACCCCTTCTTCGTTGCTGGTCAATTCCATCCAGAATTAACAAGTCGCCCCCTTCGCCCACAACCGATGTTCATGGGTCTTGTTGCAGCAGCGATCACCCACAGAATGGGCCACACACCAGATATAATTGATTCTCGCTGGCTCAATAGCAAACATGCTTCAACTACCGTATAATTCTCAATCTTTGGCGATATAGCTCAGTTGGTTAGAGCGTGGGATTCATAAGCCCGAGGTCACAGGTTCGAATCCTGTTATCGCTATTTCTCAAGATGATATAGTAGATATGTTTAAGAACAAAAGTGATATTTTTGTGCTTGACGGTGCAACGGGTTCTGAACTCGATCGTGCTGGTGTTGATGTTGGCATGCCCCTCTGGTCTGCACATGCAATTCTTGAAGCCCCTGAAATTTTAAAACAAGTGCATATCTCGTACCTTGAAGCAGGCGCGCAAGCGATTAGTACAAATACCTTCCGCACCCATGAACGCTCACTGGCAAAAGCTGGCATGGGACATCGTGCTGAAGAACTCACAACAAAAGCCGTCGAAATTGCACAAAGTGCACGCGATGAAGTGAATACCGATGCCCTTGTCTTTGGAAGCGTTGCACCGCTTGAAGATTGTTACTCCCCGAAACTAGCCCCGCTATCAGATGTCTGCGAACAAGAGCATAGACAAATAATTTGCCATCTCGTCAATGCGGGGGTTGATCTTGTTCTTATCGAAACAATAGCCAGTGCCCACGAAGCAGTCGCCGCTGCAAAAGTTGCAAAAGGTGAATGGGCAATTAGTTTGTGTATGCAAACTGATGTGCTTGGCACGTTGCTTGACGGGACACCTCTAACAAACATTATCCAAGCGTTTGAACATGCAAAATTCATAGGCATCAACTGCTACCCAGCCACCAAACTTGCACAACAAGTAAAGCACTTACGATCTATCGCACCAAACGAGATGGCAGTTGCTGCATACGGCAATGTGGGACACGCAGATGACGAGGGAGGTTGGATCAATACGGATGCCATTGATCCAAATATATTTGCAGAGTACGCAATGGACTGGGTAAAGGCAGGTGCAAGCATTGTCGGAGGATGTTGCGGAACAACACCAAAAACTATCGCTGCAATCCGAAATCACTGTAAAAGAGTGTAATTTATGCAAGAATATCTATTAGTATTAGTTTACATTACACGCAATCAAATCATGTAATCCATAAATAGGAGCACCCGATGATTACTTTAAATACTCTCAAAATTACTACCTTTGCAGTAGTAACTGCACTTTCACTTAACGCTTGTAAGAGCACAAGCAGTACGCAGCAAACTGCTGAGTCGCGTGTATCGATTGCTGATGGCAATGCCCGTGCAGAAGCCTATTTGAATGACGCTGGCAGAAAAATCAGAATGGCAATTGCAAATGGTGAGATGACTGAAGAGGAAGGTCGCTTAAAGTACGCTGGTATTACTAAGCGCGTTGAGAAACGCATGGCTGGTACCAAGTCAAAAACAGTAGACACTGATGCGCGAGCTCGATATAAAGAAGCTTCTGACAAGATGCTAAAAATGGTTGAAGCGGGTGAAATCACACGCGAACAAATGCAAACACGACTTGACGGAATGAGAGAGAGAATGCGCAAGTCTGCAGATGGTGGTGCAAGCGACGCTGACAAACGTGCTAGACGAGCACGCTACCAAGAAGCTTCTGACAAGATGCTAAAAATGGTTGAAGCGGGTGAAATCACACGCGAACAAATGCAAACACGACTTGACGGAATGAGAGAGAGAATGCGTAAGTAAAATGCTCATTTTCAATCAAGCTATAAATCTTCAAATCTTCAAGAATGACTATGTCAAGAATAATATAATGATGTTTAGAAACTGTATTTTAGTATTAGTCTTACATACGTTCTTTATAACATTCACTTTTGCAAATGCTCCGGTCGATGCTGAACGCGAACTTGAAGATTTTGGTGGCACACTTAAAGCGGCTGTTATGAGTGGCGCAATGAGTCAAGAAGACGCCACAAAGGCATACTTTATTATCGCTGAGCGGCTAGGGCTGGGTTTTAATGAAGCCAATAGTGACAATAAAGGTGCATCAAAAGAAAGCAAGAAGCAGGAAAATCAAGAAAGAAGCTTTTATCTACATACGCCATTTCCATTGAATGTAGAAGCCTTGTTTCAGCCAGAATTTTTGCGACGTGACCTATTAACTATCAGCGAAGATATGGGTTTAGACAAAACGCAGCAAATAATCCTCGAAGCTATTTTAGAAAACTACGAGGACTCTTTCAATACTGTAATAGTGCCACTGCAACAAGCGCTACAAAACTACGGGCGCGATGCAACTAATCGCTGGCTCTCTGATGTACTTGGGAATATTGCAATACCAGATCCAATAGATGCTGAAAATTCTATTAGGGAACAAATAGCCGAGTGGCGAGTGTCAAAAAATCTAGAAGAAGACAATGAGGCATTACAAGAATTTGAAGAGCGTTTAGTTACGTTAACTAGAAATATGGATGAACGGCTTGATGCGCTTCGCACGCGAGTAGCAACTGATATTTCAAAGCTAGAAAACATAGATATTACATCTTCTGATTTACTTGAAATCGCCAAAAAACTAAGAGATGATCGCGAACAACTTCGATTAGATTTTATCCAGTCAATTCATGTCATCCTTTTAGAGAAACAGCGCGGGGAAAACGATGCTATTTATAATAATGCCATCAGTTCACAACAGATACGAAATATGTTACATCATGGCCGTTTTTCTGGCGACTCAATGGATTTATGGAGCGCACTATCTCAAGTAGATATACCTATATCTGAAGATGATGTATACCCCGTTGCATTTAATCAGGCAAAATCTATTTTAAAAAATCGAGTCACTGACATTGCAGAACTCTTTGATGCACGATTAACTGCAACAATCAACAGAGAAATTGCTGGACTTGAATTACAAGTGAAAATTGATCTTGCTGGAGTTGATTCGCAGCATACCGATGAGCCAATAAACGCATCCAAATTTGAGAATAAAATTAAAAAAGAAACCTCATCGTCAATTGAAGTTCGGGATGGGCTTTTGATCTTATTGGAAGAGAGCATGGTTGGCTGCAAAACGCAATACGATCGAGAGCTATTGTCGAAATATCGAACTGCTTCTTTGCGACAAGGCTTCCCCCAAGAAATGAGGAGGAGATGGTGCGAGATAGCAACTGATATGGCGCTAAAAATTAAATCTCTAGATGCAACAATAGTAGAAGCACTTAATGTCATCGATGAAGAAATGACTATAGCGCTTATTATTTTGCAAAAAGAGGCAATATCTAAAAGGATTGAGCATGAAAATGAACTTGCTGATTCACAGTTTGAACCCAAAAAAGAGAAGAACGAAAAACAATTAGAACTATGGCTAGGCATGAACTATGATAAATTTGAAGAGTTAAATAGAAACGTTGAAATTCAGATTGAGTCCATATTAACAAGCGAACAATTCGTAACTATTCCAAAATTAAAACAACGTGATGATAAATCGAATGAAGAGAAGAAATCATCAAGAACAAAAGCAAAAGAATAAACAGGCTCTAAAGAGCAAGTAAATCTATCGCACAACTTTCGTATACTATGTTGTTATGCGAATTTGCTTACTTACTAATCAAGATTTAGATTCAAAAACCATTAAAGCGGATGACTGGCCTTGTGACCCAAGGCCATTTATACCCGAGGCAGATTGGCACCTTGCAATATTAGGCGAGAAATACGATGCAATCAAACAAGTAGAAGACTTAATTAAAAAAGATTTTGATTTGTATTTTAACTTATGCGATGGCGCAGAAGATCAACTTGATTTACCCGGTATAGAAGTAATTCAAACCCTAGAGAAACACAACGTGCCGTTCACAGGCGCCACAAGCGACTGCTATGAACCTACACGCAAAGAAATGAAACTTGCATGTACAAAAAATGGTATCTCTACTCCGCATTTCATATTCGCAGAAACGCGGCATGATATTGTTATGGCGAAGATGCAATTGAAGTTTCCAATGTTTGTAAAACACTACAACAGCTATGCAAGTGTTGACTTGACCAGTAAATCAAAAGTAACAACATATAAAGAGTTAGTGCATCAAGCTGAGAAAATGATACGTAAGCATGGCGCTGCACTTATTGAAGAATATATTCCAGGCATCGAATGCACAGTTCTTATTGCAGAAAATCCGAGCGATCCAGAAAACCCAAAAGTCTACCCGCCAGTCCAATATGAATTCCCAGATGGCGAAGAATTCAAACATGCCGATTTAAAATGGGTAGATTTTGAAGGCATGAAAACGTTTCCAGTCACCGACCCTGCTCTTGAAAAAAGATTGCGTGAAGAATGCGCCAGATTCTTTCTGGCTTTAGGACAAAAGAGTTTTGGTCGTTGCGATGTTCGAATTGATGAGAATGGCACTCCCTTCATTCTTGAAATCAACTCCAATTGCGGCGTCTACTTTGAGCCAGACTCATACGGCAGTGCTGATTTTTGCATTGCATTAGATGAAGATGGCCATATTGGGTTCACGAAATTACTTGTTGATGCTGCGTTCGCGCGACACACAATACAGTAGACCTGATAGCCCTATATAGAAAAGAATATATTGTCAAATTTTCTCAAGTAAGATGTTTAAGCGCCAGATGCGTACAGCAGTAATAGCAAACGACTGTATACTAAATTTATGAAAATTAATACAATAATGATTACTACTTTGCTGTGCCTCACAAGTATTTGTATCATTGAAAGCGGATTTGCGGAACCTCAAGTACCAACAGTTGGCGAAGCACCACCGATGATTTTAGAAAAACTTGGTGACCATCGCCGAACGATTTCAACGGATTCAGAAGAAGCGCGTAAGTGGTTCGACCAAGGATTTGCGCTCATGACTGGCTTTAACTTTGATGGTGCAATAGCATCCTTTGGGCAAGCGACAATCTACGATCCAAACTGTGCAATGGCATGGTGGGGAATTGCGTATGCCGCAGGACCAAATCAAAATAACCCAAGTATGGATTCCCCAAGAGATGAGTGGGCATATGCAGCTGCGCAACGTGCATATGAACTAAAAGAATATGAAACTGGTGCAAACCGTGCTCTCATTGAAGCAATAGTTACAAGATACAACTATCCAACGCCCGAAGATTTTACAGACCAACATTTTGCATATTTAGCAGCGATGGAAGCAGTCCATGAACAGTTTCCCATGGATCCTGATGTCACCACATGGACAGCCGAGGCAATGATGGTAACGCAACCTTGGGAATACTGGTCATTAGAAGGTCAACCATTAAAAAAGACCCCAGAGTTTCGAGCCCTTCTTGAAAGTGTCATGCGGATACACCCCAATCACCCTGCCGCAAACCATCTTTATATTCACGCGATGGAAGCATCGCCATGGCCAGAAATTGCAGAGCCAGCGGCAGACCGCCTGGTTGACTTGATTCCTGGCTCAGGGCATCTCGTTCACATGCCATCACATATTTGGATTCAAACTGGTCGCTACGACGATGCAGCTGATTGCAACAGACGAGCCGCAGCATTAGATGATGCATGGTTTGAAACGGATCCAAATGCTGGAGAGTATCGTTTTTATATGGCACACAACCGACAATTTCTTGCATGGGCTGCAATGTTGCAAGGCAGAAAACGAGAAGCAATTTCCTCTGCTCGTGCAATCGAACAAGAAGTGCCTGCGCCTTTGCTAGAAGCACTAGGTTTTATCAGCGATGGAGTTGCCGCATGCAAATGGCATGTGCTCGTTCGCTTTGGTTTGTGGGAAGAAATTCTTGCTGAACCTACACCGCCAGAATGGGCCGTGATTGGACGTGCAATTCAACATTATGCACGAGGCGTTGCATTCGCAAACACGGGAAGAGACCAAGAAGCTAGAGAAGAACTCGTACTATTTGATGAAGCAGTGAAAAATATTCCAGTTGAAGGATGGATGTTAGGCGGTCAACCAGCTGCTGAAATCATGCCACTCGCGCGCTTTGTACTTGTAGGTGAAATCGAATTTAAAGCAGGAAATCACAAAAAAGGACTCGATGCCTTAGCGCAAGCAGTCGCATTAGAGAACACACTCATTTATGCGGAACCTGCGCCTTGGATGATGCCAGCACGGCATGCATATGGCGCTTTGCTAATTGTTGACGGACAATACCAAGAAGCAGAAAAAGTATATCTTCAAGACCTTGAGGTGTTCCCTGCAAATGGTTGGGCTCTCCTTGGTTTACGAGAAGCCCTTATTGGTCAAGAACGATTTGAGGAAGCAGCAATAACTGATAAGGCTTTTAAGCTTGCTTGGAAAAGTGCAGATGTGATGCCCCCTGCTTCTTGCTACTGCGGCAGTGCTGTTGCAAGTACTGAATAAGCGTTGCTTGTTGACATAATGAATTAGATGCTATCTAGACATTAAAACTGCATTTATTGAACATGAAATATCAAATATATACTTTAATTGTACAATTTAAGTTTTGGATTTTTCATAGGAGCAGTACAATCTAATCAAGATGAGGACTGTATTACTATTGCTAGCACTATCGATTTCGCAATGTGCGTACGCTCAATGGGAAGATCAGACACCTCCTAATGAAGTTCCTATCTACCTTCCACAGGACTATGATCCCGCCGAGCAATTTCCTCTTGTTATTTTCTTACATGGGTACTCGCCGCTGACAACCGCATGGTATGACATATTGCTCCCATTGCAAAAAGATGCCAATAACAATGGGTACATCTTTGCAAAACCCGATGGGAGCCAAGATGGGCTTGGAGAATTTTATTGGAATGCTACAGATGCATGTTGCGATATGTGGGGCAACAATCCTGACCATGTGGGATATTTACTTGCACTTGTTGAATCAATTCAAGCACAGTACAGCATAGATCCGCAACGCATTCATCTCATAGGGCATTCTAATGGCGGTTTCATGTGCCATCGTTTGGCGTGCGAAGCGCCCGCGAAATTTGCTTCGATTGTAAGTATTGCTGGAGCAATGTGGAACGATCAAACAAACTGTCAGCCAGATTCTCCCATCCATGTCCTCAATATCCATGGTACATTTGACCCCATTATTTTTTGGCTAGGCGGGCTAATTGGATTCACTCCCTATCCAGGCGTGAATACAACGACGGAATATTGGGCAACACATAATGGTTGTTCCACGACGGCAACAAATGGGGGAAGTTTTGATTTCGACTGGTTCATCTTCTTTGATGAAACTACAAGGTGGATCTATGAAAGTTGCGATGATCCATCGGCAGGATCGACAGAGTTGTGGGAAGTCTCAACAGCTGGGCATTTTCCATCTATATCTGAAGAAGGTATTGACGCATTATTTAACTATCTTGATACACATATCAACCCACTGCCCGCTTGCTCAGGTGATTTTAACAATGATCAGCATGTTAATGTATCAGATGTCTTATTTATGATCGGTGAGTGGGGACAAACCAATTCTCCCGCTGATATTACGAAAGACGGAACTGTCAATATTTCTGACCTACTAGAGCTACTAGGCGCCTGGGGACCTTGTCTGCAATAACTAATGAGATCTATTCTCTTTAAATTCTCTTGTATTTTGTTTAAATTGACTTAATATTACATTGTGAATATTCTAATACTGATCCCCTGCTGCCTACTTTCCTTTCTACATCCAGATTGTTTTCAAACGCAACCTGTGACAACCGAATTAATAGGAACACTATCGTTTAACGCAATGAACAACGGTCAAGTCCTCACGGGTAACTTTGATGAAAGTTCAAACGAGATGATAGTTTGGGCAAATGGCGAAATTGTCACGAGGGTTACGCAGTTCAATGAAAGTTACGGCGTGTTGATTAACAACAATGATGTTGCCGCTGGATTGGGAAACTATGGCATCTCTCAAGATGACAGATTAATTATTGCAAACGCCTTTGGGGAATTTGACGTTGTAGCAACAATCACAGGTAGTGCAGGATGGTCTTCGTTAACTGCAATCAATGAACAAGGTTCCGTTGTAGGTAACTATTCTGCTGGTTCAGGATCAAGCGACTGGCAGGCATTTTTATGGACTGAAACAGGTGGCGTACAACTGATCGAATCAACTGCAGATACAACCTACGCCTATGCTATTGATGAGCAAAATCGAGTCGCAGGCCAAATGCTAATTTCTGGAAGTTATCACGCAATGCTCTGGGATAATGGCGTGGTTACAGATCTTGCTACATTGCTAAACTTGCAAGGCCATTCAGCAGCACGTTATTTCAATGCACAGGGGCAAGTCCTTGTGGGTGAATTTGCAAATGGAGCTACAACATATAAATGGTACAACCCTAGTACTTCGTCCATTGTAGAAATCCACGATTTTCCTACGGGTACATACACGCACCGCATCGTCCCTTCTAAAGATGGAAGAGTTGCATTCAGTTGGTCCTCTACAGCACTTGGCCCACAACTCGCACGATGGTCTAAGGAGAATGGGTTTGAACAAGCCACTCTCTCTAAAAATATTATTAGCATATCTGCTCTAGCGATTAGTCTAGATGGAACGGTTGCATGTAACGCATTAACGTTGCCCGTCTATGATTCAGTAGCAATGGTATGGGCTGATGGCGTTTCTCCTGAATCACTACACGGGCAAATACCAGATTCGCCAATCACTTCGCATGTTGTTGCGACGAACGAAGATGGGCAACTCCTTATTAAAGGTGACGCGAAGCATTGGCTATTGACAGAAACATGTTTTGCAGATTTAGATAACAGCGGAGTTCGAGATGTCGGAGACATTCTAATGCTTCTTGGTGCTTGGGGACAAACTGATCAAGATTTGTGCGGTGCAGACATCGATGGCAATGGCATCGTGGATGTATCTGATTTACTTCTCATTTTTGGCTCTTGGGGCCCCTGCGAGTAACGGTTAAAAATAGAAAAATTAGTTTAGTAGCAAAAGTGCTACGCCCATTATAGAAACTATCGCACCTACAACAGCATTTGTTGTGATCTGCTCTTTCTCAATAATCTTAGCAAATGGCAATATCATAATTGGTGACAAACTCATTAAAGTCGCTGCAATCCCAGTATCCATATTTTCTATGGAAATAAGACCAAGCCAAACACCAAGCACGGGGCCGAATATAGTCCCTGCTAAAATGCAAAAAAATACTTGGAAATTAATTCTACAATTCTTTTCTCTTTTTGAACTTTTGAAAAGAAGGTAAAAAAGTAGTAGAACCATTGCCCCAACTCCACCGAAACACATTCTGATATACGTGGCTGATAGCGGAGTAACTCCAGATTGATAGAGTGTATGTACTATATCTGGGTTAGATTCTTCCATGCCCAACTTCGCAAAAACAAGACCAATAGCCTGTCCAAGTGCGCCTAAGAATGCAAACAAGATCCCAATCTTAACTCGAGGATATTTTTTGGTTGCATTCTTTTCTCCTCTAGTCAAAATGGCTATAGCAATACCCGACATAGTCAGCAGCATGGCTAGTACATCAACATAACTTAATGTCTCATGGAGTACCGCAAAGGCAATAATTGCAGTAAGTGCAGGCGTACTTGTGATTACAAGAGTAGTTAGCCTAGGACCAGCATCGATAAGGGCTCGATATAGAAATTGATCGCCTATAGCAAGTCCTATGACACCTGAGATAGCAAGATATAAAAGTGAAAAATTATCAATTTCTGGCCAAAGATTCTCGTAAGCAATCCAATGAATAATGCATAAAATACATATAGCTATAAATATTCGTACTGCGTTCACTACAGTTGCACCAACAACACGCCCAGCAGATGCTAGTACAAGTGCCGTAATTACCCAACAAGCTGAAGCTGCCAGAGCTGAGATTTCGCCTATATATTGCATTGAAAATCAAATACGTAAATCATGCCACTTTGTTTTTCACAAATACTAATGTTGTATCCTCACTCATTGAAAGATCAAACTTATAACCGCCTACGTTAAATTTTTTGAAATCATTTAACTTTTTTGGCTTTGACATACATAACCAGCGTGCCATCAGACCTCGAGCTGTTTTAGCACTAAAAGAGACAAAACGTGTCGTACCGCCTGATCTTTCTAGGAACGTAGTGTTAATGATTGGCACTCCCAATTGATCTAGATTCAAAGCTTTGCAATATTCCTGACTCGCTAGATTAAGTACCCATTGAGCATCAATCTTTTTGATGTCTTTACTGAGCAAATCTGTAATTGCATCTCCCCAAAATTCATACAGGTTTTTCCCTTTGTCCGTTTTAAGTCTCGTGCCCATTTCTAAACGGTATGCTTCGATTTTATCTAAAGGTCTAAGTAGTCCATACAGTCCACTTAAAATCCTAATGCAGTCCTGGCTAAAATCTAATGCTTTTTTATCCAACGTCGAAGCATCTAAACCTTTATATACCTGACCTTGAAAACAGAATACTGCAGAAGCAGTCTCATTCTTTTTGTCGCCAAAAGCCTGCCAGCGTTCAACATTTAGTTGAGAGAGCTTGTTGGAGATTTTCATTAATGTAGCCAATTCGAGCGAAGAGCAATTCTTCATTTTTAAAGCAAGTAATTTCGTTTGTGATGCAAGTCGAGAATTACTCATCTTGGCCTTATGAATACAGTTCATATCTAGTGTCTTTGCTGGTGAAAGTATTGCTATAAATTTTGACATAGATTGGTTATTCTACCATTTGTGCTGTTATTACAAGTAATGACATAGGACTTTGCAAGTCCTATGTCATAGATGTGCATACAAACAAACACATATACCCATAAGAAAAAACGCCCTTTCCAAAGAAAAGACGTTTCATAAAGCGGTGGGGATGGGATTCGAACCCATGAAGAGGCGAACCCCTTACCGGTTTTCAAGACCGGCGCCTTCAACCGCTCGGCCACCCCACCTGAGGGTTGTTTGCAGTTCCAGAAGTGGAATTGTACTACTATAACGATAGAATGCGAACCCCTACCGTTATCTTATTCTTACTTTGTGCCCTTCTCACTGGCTGTAATTCCTATAACCAAGTGAACGTTTCTGTTGCAACGCAATCGGGAACACCTGTTGCAGGCGCCTCTGTACATGCGTCCCCAATGTACTTTTTCAACCCAACAAACAAGAATTATATATTCATTGGCCCTTACGATATTCTCGAACCGTTCCCTGCAAAAGGAGATGCTGGTGTAACAGACGAGTTTGGAAATGTGCAATTACATATTGTGACGAAAAGCCCTCTGGACTTGCACATTTATGCTGAGAATTTCGATCCGTGGAATGGTCAGATTTCTATAACTGAACATGGCGACGCTGAAGTAACCCCGTTAACAAATCAGAGCAAGTTAGATGTTTCAATTGTGGGATCTGTTCAATAACTTGACGCTATGCTGCTTAGTTTGATTCCATAGACCCTCGAGGGTCAGCCTCATCGCAAAGCATTGCCTTTGCAAAGTCCTTATTCATGCGACCAATAAACTTGATGCTAATACCTTTTGGACATGCATCTTGGCACTCTGCATAATTTGTACAGGAACCAAAACCTTCTTCGTCCATTTGTTGCACCATTGCTTTTGCTCGACTAGAACGCTCGGGTTGACCTTGCGGCAATGCACCAAGGTGGCCAATTTTGGCAGCAGTAAACAACATAGCTGAACCATTTGGACAAGCGGCTACACACGCAGCACAACCAATACAAGCTGCAGCATCCATCGCTTCCTCTACTTCGTCGTACCCAATTGGCATCGAGTTTGGCTCTGGCTTTGGACCAGAATGCGCTGAAATGTACCCGCCCGATTGAATAATTCTATCGAACGACGAACGATCAACAACAAGGTCTTTTACAACAGGCAACGCTGCACTTCGGAATGGTTCTAAGTGAATAGTTTGCCCATCCGTAAAGGAACGCATGAATATTTGGCAAGATGTAGTCAATGCACCAGGGCCATGCGCCCTGCCATCCACTACAAGGGAGCACATACCGCAAATACCTTCACGGCAATCGCTGTCAAATGCAACTGGCTCATCCCCGGCCAATGTTAACTCTTCGTTTAACATGTCAAGCATTTCAAGCAGGGATGTATCCGCTGAAATATTTGACATGGGATACGAAACCATTTCGCCTTTTATTGAAGGTGACGATTGCCGCCAAATACGAAGTGTAAAGTCCATTACTTGTAGCTCCTTGTAGTTGGTTTCAACGCTTCGTGAATAAGATGTTCTTTGTGTAACACATGGTCTGCATCTTCGCCCTGCCATTCCCAAGCAGCAACGTGGGAAAAATTATCGTCGTCTCGTTTTGCTTCGCCATCTTCGTGGACGTGTTCTTCGCGCAAGTGACACCCACAAGATTCATCGCGTTCAAGCGCGTCTTTACACATCAACTCACCGAACTCTAAGAAGTCCGCAACGCGACCAGCGCGTTCAAGGGATTGGTTCAAACTATCTTTTGTTCCAGCCACTTTTACATTTGACCAAAACTCTTTACGAAGTTTAGGGATTAATACAAGTGCTTTCTTTAAGTCTTCTGCATTTCGTGACATGCCACAATGTTGCCACATAATGTCGCCAAGTTCTTTTTGAAATGACAACGGGGTTCTATTTCCATCTACATTCATAAGCGCATCAATCTTTGCATCGACTGCTTCTGCATGCTTTGCGAATTCTGGATGATCCTCATCAATTTTTTGCTGATAAATATCACGTAAGTAATCACCAATTGTTTGTGGAAGTATGAAGTAGCCGTCAGCTAAACATTGCATCAACGAACTTGCACCCAATCTGTTAGCGCCATGGTCTGAAAAATTCGATTCGCCAATTGCATACAGACCAGGAATGTTTGTCATTAAGTTGTAATCAACCCAAAGACCGCCCATAGTGTAATGGGGCGCAGGATAAATACGGAACGGCGTCTCGTACGGATTCTCGTCTGTAATATCTCGATACATATCGAACAAGTTTCCGTATTTCGCTTCAATCGCTTCTTTGCCTTGATTCTTGATTGCATCTCTAAAGTCGAGGTAAACGCCGAATCCTGTTTCTCCTAAGCCGTAGCCTTCATCGCAAACTTTTTTAGCGGCACGTGATGCTACATCGCGGGGCACTAAGTTTCCAAAACTAGGATATCGCTCTTCAAGATAGTAAAAGCGTTCATCTTCTGGAATATCACGCGGTTTACGATCGTCACCTTTTTTGCGAGGCACCCAGATTCGGCCATCGTTCCGTAATGATTCACTCATCAACGTTAGTTTCGATTGGTGGTCACCACTTACTGGAATACAGGTTGGGTGAATTTGAACAAAACATGGGTTAGCGAAGACAGAGCCCTGCTTGTGCGCACGCCATACTGCAGTAACGTTGCAATTGACTGCATTTGTTGAACGGTTGTACACATTCGCATACCCGCCTGTAGCGAGTACTACTGCATCTGCGGCATGTGTGTGAATTTCGCCCGTCTTTAAATCACGAACAACAATTCCACGGCATCGACCATCGATTTTTACGATGTCATGCATTTCAGTTCGTGGGTATTGTTTCACCTTGCCTTTTGCAACTTGCTCCTCCAACGCTTGATACGCACCAAGCAATAATTGTTGGCCTGTTTGCCCGCGTGCATAAAATGTTCGTTCAACTAAAACACCGCCAAAGGAACGGTTTGCTAAGTTGCCACCGTATTCACGAGCAAGCGGGACACCTTGAGCAACACATTGATCAATAATTTGCGTACTTGTTTCTGCTAATCGATATACGTTGGCTTCGCGGCCTCGGAAGTCCCCGCCCTTTTGCGTATCGTAAAACAAACGCCAAGTTGAATCGCCATCATTACGGTAATTCTTTGATGCGTTTATGCCACCCTGGGCTGCAATTGAGTGAGCACGTCTTGGCGAATCTTGGAAACAGAATATTTTAACGTTGTAGCCCATCGCGCCGAGAGATGCCGCCGCAGATGCACCAGCAAGCCCTGAACCTACAACGATTATGTCGTATTTTGGGCGATTCTTTGGACCAACTAAATGAATGGAATCGATATGATTTTGCCAAGCATCTTGAATTGGTCCGTTTGGTATTTTCGAATTAAGTTCCATATATTAACTTCCAATCATGCCAGTAAGGAATGCTACTGGAACTGCCGAGAAACCAATGAAGAGAATGAACGACGTAACTATTGCGAGCGCCCGAAGACTTTTATTTCGGTCAGGGTTATCTAGACCCATTGTTTGAAAAAAGCTCCATAGCCCGTGGTACAAGTGCATGCATACAATAAACATCATGAAAACATAAAAGCATGCTAGCCATGCAACACCAAATGCTTCTGAAATATTGCTGTATACCTTACCCTCTATAAACGACGTACTTTCAGGTAGCCATACGCCAAATGTAAATTGTGCTAAATGAACAACAATGAAGATCAAAAGAAGCAAGCCTGAAACTCTCATCATTCGAGCGGAAAACGTCGAAGCAAATGATTTCTTCACTTGGTATTTCACAGGTCTTGCCGCTCGGTTCTGCTTTGTTAAAAGAACAATCGTAACGATGTGTGCGATCACTGCTGCAATCAGAACAACGCGTGCTAGCCACAGCACTGTTTCATGACCGAACATGTTTTCGCCGATTTCTCGAAGGTACGCAGCATAGTGATCAAGCTTTTCAGCCCCAGAAAATGCCTTGAGATTCCCAATCATGTGCATGACAAGAAAACCAGCCATCATAATTCCTGTAATCGCTACTACAAACTTCTTGCCAACTGCAGTGCCGTAAAACTTGTGTAATTTGGTCATAGAGCGTTAATTGTATCAAAAAGTGTGCACACGGCAGATTTCATCTCGTCAGGTACGTTCTAGGTTAGTCCAAGAGAAACTATCGTTGTATCGTCATCCAATTCGCTACTTCCTGCCCAACGAATAACCATGTCCAGCAAGCGTTTGACGTCTTCTTCTGCAGTTGGGGATGCCGCTACTAATTCGTAGACTCGGTCTACGCCGTACTGCTCACCTGAAGCTGTTTGTTGTTCTGGAATTCCATCACTGAAAATAATAATGCGATCGCCTGGCTCAACAAGGAGAGTAGCATTTCGATATTCGGAATCAGCGTCAATTCCAACAAGAAATCCGTCTGGCGTTGGTGGTGCTTCGGAAGTTCCATCTGCTCTTCTAATTGCCCAGTGCCCGTGCCCCGCATCAACATATTGCAACTCTTTGGCATGGGCATCAAAAATGCCAACCCATAATGTAAGAAAACGGTTCATCGGTGAACGCATTGCAACAAATTTGTTTACAGCGGTAACTGTATCTTCAGGTGAACAACCACTTGTAATTCTTGCATGTATGAAAGATTGCGCAGACGCCATCAGAATCGCAGCACCAGCACCTTTGCCACTAACATCACCAACAACAAGCGCGAGCCTATTTTCAGAAAGTGGAATAATGTCAAGTAAATCGCCCGACGCTTCGCGCCCAGGCTTAAACACTCTTCCCCAACCAAACACTTGACCAGCACCAACATCTTTTGGAATAAGCATTTCTTGCGCTTCGCTTGCTGCGTTCAAGTCTAACTCGAGTTTCGCTTGGTTAATTTGCATTTCCAGCCGGTTTAAGTTTGCAAATGCAAGACCCGCCATTCGGCATAAGCCTTGGCAGAACCCAGCGGCGTCTGGTTGAATTTGTCTTTCTTGTTCTCGCGCATCCAAATACAGGTACGCGACTAACTCCTCATCCACCATCACAGCACTGCAAATTGCAGAATGAATACTCAAGTCTGCAATACTGTCGCCGAAACCTGCTGTTTGCCCTGAAAGCAAGCAAGCAACATCACCACGCGATGCGGCATCCAGAAGTGAACGGCTGAACGCTGTTCCAGATGCATCTCTAGATTTGCCATCTAAGAAACCTATAACCTCAATTTCACCTTCAGCATCTGCTGGCATAAGAAGTGCCGCTCTTTGGAACCCAGTA